>OODD01000335.1_pt1 | contig 32261 bp, 25 predicted proteins | sample 1671311 | NCBI WGS metagenome assembly OODD01 (sample SAMN06348143, study PRJEB24527) | human gut metagenome | biome: human gut; feature: ankylosing spondylitis patient; material: feces | host: Homo sapiens | place: China | collected 2015-10 | reverse complement strand
TTTTATAAATTTGAGCAGACATGCTCGAATGTGCAATTCATCCCATCACCTATAGTGAGGGAATTCTTGCTACGGTTGTTAAAAAAAATGGGTTGATCCATTGCATAGGCAACCGGCATATCAAGATAATCAACCTTGTTCATTTTTTCTCCATCGATAGAAATTACTCCCGTATAATTTTTGTCATAATTCGAAAGTATATTCAAAAGGGTAGTCTTTCCAGCTCCATTTCTTCCAACAAGTCCATAAATACAAGTATTTTCAAATGTATAGTTTAAATTCGAAAAAACGACTGTTTCACCATATTTTTTAATTAAATTTGAAATCTGAATCATAAAATTTCTTTTCCTCTCAAATCCATTTTTGTCAATCCGACTACTAACAATCCCATAAAGACTGCCGTGTTCACAAATAAAAGTACAACAACACTTTTTACCACCCCGAAAGTAAAAAGTATTGAGAAAATTTCTACTGACAATACAATAAAACACATATAATTTGTCAAATACTCTGTTATAATTTTTCCATAATAATTGTTCATCTGTAATTTGGCATAGATAAAAGGTTTTAATAAATAACGGATTATAATGCAGATAACCGGACAAATAAAAATCCAATTTTTATTCACCAAAGATGTTGCCACACCTTTACTCCATTGTACCGGAATTTCTGTCGGCAGCTTAGAATAAGACAACGCCCCAATAATCAAGCATAGTACGGTAATCGTTATCCAAGTAAGCATACTTCCCCATATATATAAAAAGCTGACTGAATCTAGTTTGAAAACAGTTTGATTATCTTTCCAATAATCCTGCAACTCTGTTACATATTGTTCTACCTGTAATTTTTCATAACTAATACTTTCTTCACCCAACATTTTTTCGCACATGAGTTTTGCCTTATTCAAATCAGTAATCTGACTATTTAATATTTCATTCTGCCTCTCAAGCGTTTCCTGCAATGTTACTTTTCCAGATATAATGCTTCGTATATCCTCAATAGAAATTCCTAATGTACGCAGATATGCAATCTTCTTTATATTTTCCACATCATTTTCTGAATAATCTCTATAACCATTACTTTCGTTTCTTGAAGGCTCAATGAGTTTTTCCTTTTCATAAAAACGAACATTAGAACGGGATAAACCTGTTCGTTCTTCTACGTCTTTTATTTTCATGTTATGCACTCCTTTCAAACAACTCTATTTTATCTTAAGAATAAGCTATAAACAAGGTTTACAGTCAAGCATTTATCCAAAATCTCTTCTCTTTCTTCTCTTTTAATTATAAATCAATTCAGCATTCACAACCTCTCTTGCTCTACTCCAAATATTATTCATTTCTCCTATCCAAGCCACCTGATCAGTTGCTTTAAGTTGTTCGGTAATACCTTCACTCTCTGCCATCTGCTCTACAATCCTTTCAAAGCGTTTCTGTGCCTCTATATCAGCCAAATAATCATTCAACCTTCCACTTGTAAGCAGATTCAGATATACACCTCTACGATATTCTTTGTGACCGTAAAGATTCGGTCTTTCTTCTTCAATCCGTAAAGCATCTGCAAATATTACTGCATTTCTTCACAGAGGAACTTCGGCATTTTGATCATACGATTACTTTTCTTTGTTTTCGGTGTGGTAATCACATCTTCGCCGTATAATCGCTGATAGGACTACGCTGGGTTTACTAAGTATTTTTGTTTATTTAAACTAAACTACAATTATTGTAATACCCGAAACACCCGAAAATCACTTCAAAAAAAAGGTGCCACTGCCTGACGTCCTTTTCCGTCAGGCAATAGCACCTTTGTCATATTTTATCTTATTTTTACAGATAGGAATATCCCATCAGTGATTCATCTACCGCTTTTGCAGCTTCCCTGCCCTCGCGGATTGCCCATACTACCAGGGACTGGCCTCTGTGCATGTCTCCTGCTGTGAAGACTTTGTCTACGGAGGTCTGATACTGCTCTGGTTTTGTATCTACATTGGTTCTTCCGTTGATGGCTACCTTAAATGCGTCTGTTACATATTTCTCACTGCCAAGGAATCCGGCCGCGATAAGGACTACGTCTACAGGGATGACTTCTTCTGTTCCTTCTACAGGTACCATCATCATTCGTCCTGTTTTCGGATCTTTTTCACTCTTTAATTTCGTGAGTTTGGCCTGGCAGACATTTCCGTTTTTATCTTTGATAAATTCTGTAACAGTAGTCTGGTATACTCGTGGATCGTGTCCGAATACAGCGATAGCTTCTTCCTGGCCATAGTCTGTTTTGAGGACTCTGGGCCACTGCGGCCATGGATTGGAAGGTGTACGTTCTACCGGCGGCTTCGGCATCATCTCTAACTGGATCACAGATTTGGCACCCAGGCGGATGGAAGTTCCCACACAGTCATTTCCTGTATCACCACCACCGATGACCAGAACATTTTTACCTTTTGCAAGTTCATATGGAACTTTGGCAAAGTCAGAATCTAACAGCGCTTTTGTTACCTGTCCCAGGAAATCTACTGCAAAATAGATTCCTTTTGCATCTCGTCCCGGAACTTTAATGTCTCGTGGATTGGATGCTCCGCAGGCAAGGATGACGCGGTCGAATTGTTTCAGAAGTTCTTCTGCTTTGATATCCTTTCCTACGTTTACATTTGTGACAAATTTAACTCCCTCTTCTTCCATGAGATGGATTCTTCTGTCAACAACAGCTTTGTCCAGCTTCATGTTAGGGATACCGTAGCGGAGAAGTCCGCCTACACGGTCTTTTCTTTCAAATACAGTTACACTGTGGCCTCGTCTGTTTAACTGCTGGGCTGCTGCCAGTCCGGAGGGACCGCTTCCGATGACTGCAATAGATTTGCCTGTGCGTACTTCCGGAATCTGCGGAGTTACCCATCCGTTCTCATAGGCTGTCTCAATAATCGCACGTTCGTTTTCTTTGGTGGACACCGGTTCTCCGTTTATATTACAGGTGCAGGCTGCTTCGCAGAGTGCAGGGCAGACACGTGAAGTAAATTCCGGGAAGCTGTGTGTCTTGCTCAGTCTTAGGAATGCCTGTTTCCAGTTACCTGTATAAACCAGATCGTTTGTTTCAGGTACAAGGTTGTGCAGTGGGCATCCGGATGCCATACCGCCGATCATCATACCTGACTGGCAGAACGGGACGCCGCATGCCATGCAGCGTGCGCCCTGAAGTTTCTGTTTTTCTTTATTTAACGGGGTCCTGAATTCTTTGAAATTTGCAATGCGGACCTTTGGCGGCAGAACCTTTGCCGTCTCTCTTTTATACTCTAAAAATCCCGTAGGTTTTCCCATGATTTCCTCTCCTCTCTCAATGCTTGGCGCCAATACTTTCGTAGAACGCTTCCATCTGTGCCTGCTGACTGTTCAGACCTTTTTCTTCCAGTTTTGCACTTAAAGTGATCATCTTCTTGTACTCATTTGGAATGAGTTTCTTAAAGTGCGGCAGATAATAATCAAAGTCAGCCAGAACTTTCGCACCGAGTTTGGAACCTGTTGCTTCTACATGAGCTTCAATCAGGTCGCGAAGTTCTTTTCTGTCATATTTATTTTCCACTTTTTCGATGGAAATCATAGCTTTGTTCAGGTTCTTGTAAAGAACATTATCCACATCCAGTACATATGCGATACCGCCGCTCATACCTGCTGCAAAGTTCTTGCCAGTCTTACCAAGTACGACTACGCGGCCGCCTGTCATATATTCACAGCCATGTTCTCCTACACCTTCTACAACTGCAGATGCACCGGAGTTACGGACTGCGAAACGCTCACCTGCAACACCATTGATAAATGCAGTACCGCTGGTTGCACCGTAAAGGGCAACATTACCTACGATAATATTCTCTTCTGCTTTGTATGCAGCTTTCTCCGGAACCTTCAGGATCAGTTTACCACCGGAAAGTCCTTTTCCGAAATAGTCATTGCTGTCACCGGTCAGTTCCAGTGTAAGTCCCTTGGGGATAAATGCGCCGAAGCTCTGTCCGCCGGCACCGTTGCAGTGTACAGTGATGGTGTCATCTGCAAGTCCGTTTTTATTCTTTCTGGTGATTTCTGCACCAAGGATGGTTCCGAATGTACGGTCAATGTTTGTCAGATTTACAGAAAGCTCTGTTTTCTGACCTTTATTGATTGCATTTGCACATTTCTTAACCAGAACTTTTTCATCCATGGTTTTTTCCAGCTCGAAGTTATATACAGCTTTCGGATCAAAAGTAACTTTCTGGTCTTTGCCTGCAAATGGGTTATTCAGGATTGCACTTAAATCTACTTTACCCTGATGTGGTTCTGGTACATTGTCTGTCTGAACCAGAAGATCTGTACGTCCAACCATTTCGCTGACTGTACGGAATCCCAGTTTGGACATATACTCTCTTAATTCCTGTGCGATAAAACGCATGAAATTCTCGACATATTCCGGTTTTCCTTTAAATCTCTTGCGGAGCTCCGGATTCTGTGTTGCCACACCAACCGGGCAGGTATCCAGATTACATACACGCATCATCACACAGCCCATAGTTACAAGAGGAGCTGTTGCGAAACCGAATTCCTCTGCACCCATCAATGCTGCGATCGCAACGTCACGACCACTCATAAGCTTACCGTCTGTCTCAATGCGGACACGGTTTCTCAGACCATTCTTGAGCAGTGTCTGATGTGTTTCTGCAAGTCCCAGTTCCCATGGAAGTCCAGCATTGTGGATAGAACTTCTTGGAGCTGCACCTGTACCTCCGTCATAACCGGAGATCAGGATCGTCTGTGCACCTGCTTTGGCAACACCTGCTGCAACTGTGCCCACGCCTGCTTCAGATACCAGTTTAACAGAAATATCTGCATATTTATTTGCATTCTTAAGGTCATAGATTAACTGTGCCAGGTCCTCGATAGAATAGATATCGTGGTGCGGTGGCGGGGAGATCAGGCTGACACCCGGTGTAGAATGACGGGTTTTGGCAATCCATGGATATACCTTCTTTGCAGGAAGATGTCCGCCTTCACCAGGTTTTGCACCCTGTGCCATCTTGATCTGGATTTCTCTTGCAGATACAAGATAACGGCTGGTTACACCGAAACGTCCGCTGGCAACCTGTTTGATCGCGGAGCATCTGTCATCGCTGCTTCCTGCAGAATCCAGTCTCTCGTCACTTTCACCGCCCTCACCTGTATTGGATTTTCCATGGAGGTGATTCATGGCGATTGCCAGTGTCTCATGTGCTTCCTGTGAAATGGAACCATAGGACATGGCACCTGTCTTAAATCGTTTTACGATATCATCTACGCTCTCCACTTCTTCAAGTGGAACCGGAGTCTCAGCAAACTTAAAGTCCAGAAGTCCTCTTAAGTTTCCGTGGTTTTCTTTATCTACCAGATCTGTGTACTGTTTGAACAGATCGTAGCTTCCTGTCCATGTGGACTGCTGCAGAAGATGGATAGTCTGAGGATTGTAACGATGTTCCTCTCCCTGGCTTCTCATCTTGTGTGCGCCTACACTGTCCAGAGTCAGGTCTGTAGGAAGTCCTAATGGGTCAAATGCTTCTGAGTGAAGCTTCTCTACATTCTCTTCGATGTCTTCCAGTGTGATTCCGCCCACACGGCTGACTGTACCTGTAAAGTATTTCTCGATCACATCAGAAGAGATACCAATTGCCTCAAAAATCTGAGATCCCTGATAGGACTGAATGGTGGAAATACCCATCTTGGAAGCAATCTTTACAATTCCGCTGATAACTGCATGGTTGTAATCATCTACTGCTGCATAGTAATCTTTGTCCAGCATATGGCTGTCGATCAGCTCATGGACTGTCTCAAGGGCAAGGTATGGGTTGATAGCGCTTGCACCATAACCAAGTAAAGTTGCGAAATGATGTACTTCTCTCGGTTCTCCGGATTCCAGAATGATGGCAAGAGAGGTACTCTTCTTTGTTTTTACAAGGTGCTGATGAACTGCGGATACTGCCAGAAGTGACGGAATCGGCATATGATTTTCATCTACTCCCCTGTCTGAAAGAACAAGGATGTTTGCACCCTCACGGAATGCTTTATCTACTTCTACAAAAAGACGGTCAATTGCTCTCTCAAGCTTGGTGCTCTTGTAATATAAGGTAGAAACAACTGCTGTCTTGAAGCCCTCATGTTTGAAGCTCTTGATCTTCATCATATCTGTATTTGTCAGGATCGGGTTATTAATCTTTAATACCTGACAGTTTTCCGGTTTCTGCTCCAACAGGTTTCCGTCTTTGCCTACATAAACACTTGTGCTGGTAACGATTTCCTCACGGATTGCATCGATCGGAGGGTTGGTAACCTGTGCGAAGAGCTGTTTAAAGTAGTCAAATAATGGTCTGTTCTGTTTGGAAAATACTGCCAGCGGAGTATCTACACCCATAGCGCCGATGCTCTCTGCACCATTTAACGCCATGTTTCTGATGGAAGTACGATACTGCTCATAAGTATAACCGAATGCTTTCTGCAGACGCGCTCTCTGCTCAGGTGTATATTCTTCCGGTCTTTCGTTAGGAATCTTGATGTCTTTTAACTGTACCAGATGACTATCCAGCCATTCACCGTATGGCTGCATTTTTGCATATCCCTCTTTCAGTTCATTGTCATCGATTACTTTTCCCTTTACAGTATCTACAAGAAGCATTTTTCCAGGATGAAGACGCTCTTTTAATACAATCTTCTCTTCCGGAATCGGCAGAACACCCACTTCTGAGGAAAGGATCATGTAACCATCGGAGGTAATATAATATCTGGATGGACGGAGACCGTTTCTGTCAAGGACAGCTCCCATCACATCACCGTCCGAGAAGAGGATCGATGCAGGTCCGTCCCATGGCTCCATCATAGTTGCATAGTACTGGTAGAAATCACGCTTTGCCTGTGAAATGGTATCATTGTTTGCCCATGGTTCAGGGATTGTGATCATCACTGCAAGAGGCAGCTCCATGCCACTCATTACCAGAAATTCCAGTGTATTGTCAAGCATTGCAGAGTCAGAACCATTTCTGTTTACAACAGGGAGCACTTTATGAAGCTGTCCCTCCAGATATGGAGATTCCATATTTTCTTCTCTTGCAAGCATCTTATCTGCGTTGCCGCGGATAGTATTGATCTCACCGTTGTGTACCATAAAGCGGTTAGGATGTGCCCTCTCCCAGCTTGGATTTGTGTTGGTACTGAAACGGGAATGTACCATGGCAATCGCAGATTCATAATCCGGGTTCTGAAGGTCTTCGAAGAAAGTACGAAGCTGTCCAACCAGGAACATACCTTTGTAAACGATAGTACGGCTGCTCATGGAAACTACGTAAGTGTTATCATTACTCTGCTCAAACTCACGTCTTGCAATGTAGAGCATACGGTCAAATGGAAGACCTTTTTCCACATCTTCCGGCTTTTTGATAAATGCCTGCATAATGCATGGCATACATTCTCTTGCCTTGTGTCCAAGCACTTCCGGAAATACCGGAACCTGACGCCAGCCCAGAAGTTCCAGACCTTCTTTTTCAAGAATGATCTCAAACATCTTCTTTGCCTGTGCACGTTTGATCTCGTGCTGTGGGAAGAAAAACTGTGCGATACCGTATTCTCTCTCATCGCCAATTTCAAATCCCTCTTTCTTACAGGCTTTTTTGAAAAATTTATGGGAAATCTGAAGAAGAATACCTACACCATCACCGGTTTTGCCTTCTGCATCTTTACCTGCACGGTGCTCCAGATGTTCTACGATTTTTAATGCGTTTGCAACAGTATCGTGGGTTTTCTTTCCTTTGATATTGACAACTGCTCCGATACCGCAGTTGTCATGTTCAAATTCAGGCCGGTACAGACCTTGTTGTTGCTGTTGTTCTCTCACTTCTTTCATAATCTCCTCATCCTTTCTATTTCTGCTGTTCTTCGCTTATTTTTTATTTCAAGTACACGAATGTGTTTGAGTAATTAATTACCTTTATAATCGACTGCCGCCTGAATAAATCCTCTGAATAAAGGATGTGCATGGTTCGGACGGGATTTGAATTCCGGATGGGCCTGAGTTCCTACATAGAACGGATGCCCTGCAATCTCGATCATCTCTACAATATGGTTATCAGGGGAAGTTCCTACGATATTCATTCCCTTCTCCTGGAGTTCTTTACGGAATGCATTGTTTACTTCATAACGATGTCTGTGGCGCTCATGGATTTCTTTTTTGCCAAAGAGTTCATAGGATTTGGAACCTTCTGCAAGAATACATGGATAACTTCCAAGTCTTAAGGTTCCACCGATATCTTCGATATCTTCCTGATCCGGCATTAATGCAATTACCGGGTGTTTAGTTTCCGGATTCAGTTCAATACTGTTTGCATCTTCATATCCAAGTACATGGCGGGCAAATTCTACGATTGCCATCTGCATTCCCAGGCAGATACCAAGATATGGTATCTTATGTACTCTTGCATACTGTGCTGCCAGAATCATTCCTTCTGTACCTCTGTTTCCGAAACCACCCGGAACCAGGATACCATCTACATTGTGAAGCTGCTGATCCAGATTTTTCTCTGTCAGTTCTTCGGAATCAATCCAGTCAAGCTCTACTTTGGCTCTGCAGGAAATTCCGCCATGTTTCAGTGCCTCTACTACACTGAGATATGCATCATGAAGCTGTGTATATTTTCCTACGATTGCGATTTTAACTGTTTTGTTCGGATTTCTCAGACTTTCTACCATTTCCTCCCAGTCACTTAAATCCGGTTTTCTGTTTTCCAGACGGAGACTTGAAAGAACTACATCTGCAAGCTTCTCTCTTTCCATTGCAAGAGGAGCTTCATATAAATATTCCACATCCAGGTTCTGAAGTACATGTGATACAGGTACGTTGCAGAATAAAGCGATTTTTTCTTTAATGTCCTCTGTCAGCTCATGTTCACTTCTGCACACCAGTACATCCGGCTGGATTCCCATTCCCTGAAGTTCCTTTACGCTTGCCTGGGTCGGTTTGGTTTTCAGTTCTTCAGATGCTTTTAAATAAGGAATTAATGTTACGTGGATCAGGATTGCATTGTCATGTCCCACATTGAGCTGGAACTGACGGATTGCTTCCAGGAACGGCTGACTTTCAATATCACCGACTGTTCCTCCCACCTCGATAATGGCAATCTTGTTTTCCTCCGGTGATTTGGCGCGGTAGAAACGGCTCTTAATCTCATTTGTAATATGAGGAATTACCTGTACGGTACCCCCGCCGAAATCCCCGTGACGTTCTTTCTGAAGAACAGACCAGTAAACCTTACCGGTTGTCACATTGGAATTTTTATCAAGACTCTCATCAATGAATCTCTCATAATGTCCCAGATCCAAGTCTGTCTCTGTACCATCGTCTGTTACAAAAACTTCTCCGTGCTGAATCGGGTTCATGGTTCCGGGGTCGATATTGATATAAGGATCAAACTTCTGCATGGTTACCTGATATCCTCTAGCTTTTAAAAGACGCCCCAGAGATGCAGCTGTGATTCCCTTTCCAAGACCGGAAACAACTCCTCCTGTAACAAATACGTATTTCACTGCCATTTTGATTTCCTCCTCCATCATCCTTTGTTAATAAAAAAGCGTCAGATGCAGCTATCAGAGGGCACTTGACCCATCTGGTATTCTGCATCTGACGCCTTTGTCAGATCATCATATCTTCTATAATAATATGTTCAATTGGCTTTCTTTAAAAATATGCTATACTATAAAACATTTTTTTTCGTTTGTCAATAATGAATTTTCCGTTTTTAAGCAAAAGCAAATCAAATGTTACTGTTCACACACCACTATCCCGCGAGGTGTTTTGGCATGGATATGCCAAAATCCCGAGACATACGAGCCAAAATTCCATTGCCGCAGGCAATCTGGAATGAATTTTGGCTACGTTACTGTGAACGGAGTGAACAGTAACAATCAAATAAGTTCCTTCTGATAAACTATGAAGCAGTTATATTTTATGGAATTACTCTGAACACAGTCATAATACAGAAAAAACGAATCTGTAGAAGTTCATCTTCCAGACCCGTCTTCTCTGCAATAATTATTCGGTTATAAAAATGCAAAATTTATGCAACTGCAAATTTCTTCAATGTACGATCAAATTCCCGGCTCTCCCCGTGGCAGTCTACTGTCAGTTCTCTGGTCAGATCCAGACTAAGTACACCAAGGATTGATTTGGCATCAATTAAAAATCTGTTGTAATAAACATCAATATCAAAATCACATCTGCTTGCAGCATTCACAAATTCCTGCACCTCTTCAGTTGCATTTAACTTGATTTTACTCTGTGACATCGTGATCACCCTTTCTGAAAACATTCTTTGTTTTTTTCTATCAGACGCCCATATTATGTTCCTCATTTCAGAATTTGTCAAGTTTTTAAATTTATCCAATTTTTATAAAGCGCAGGGGTTTTATTGTGTATTTTGTTCGTTTATATATGTTTTCACAGCATTATTTTATACATTATATATAACTTCATCCTATATTGGTTTTACCATTATGTGAGATTGATTCCATATATCATCGACAGGTTTCTGCATTTTTTATGAATTTTTGCGACTTAACACTTCACAATATCTGCAAACTCCGCATTTGTATAATCCGGAATCTCCATCGGATAATTTCCATCGAAGCATGCCTTACATAAGGGCAGGCCGCCCGCCATTCCTTCCAGATAATCTGTCTGCATGTAGCCAAGAGAATCTGCTCCGATCATTTTACAGATTTCCTCTGTGCTGTGGCTGGCTGCAATGAGCTGATCATTTGACGGCACATCCGTTCCGAAATAGCATGGATGTAAAAATGGCGGTGAACTGATACGTACGTGCACTTCCTTTGCTCCCGCCTCTTTTAACATGTGGATCAGGTTTGCAATGGTTGTTCCACGAACAATAGAATCATCCACCAGAACAATCCTCTTATCTTTTACAACAGATTCCAGCACACTCAGTTTCAGATGAACGCTGGACTCACGTTCTTCCTGAGTCGGTTTGATAAATGTTCTTCCAATATAGCTGTTTTTATAGAATGCAAATGCAAACGGGATTCCTGATGCTTCGGAGTATCCCTTTGCAGCAGGGAGTCCGGACTCCGGTACACCTGTTACAAGATCTGCTTCTACAGGATACGACTTGGCAAGAGATTTACCGCCGCGGATCCTGGCATCATAGACCTTCACCCCATCAATGGTACTGTCAAGTCTTGCAAAATATATATACTCAAACACACAATGCGCGCGTTTTGCAGCAGCAGACGCAAGCTCTTTATTTGACTTCAGTCCGTCTTTTGTGATCGTAAGAATCTCACCCGGCTCAATGTCACGGATAAATTCCGCACTTACAGATGTCAGAGCACAGCTCTCAGAAGCAATAACATAAGCATTTCCTCTTTTACCGAGACACAATGGTTTCAGTCCATATGGGTCGCGGACTGCGATCAGTTTTCTCGGGCTCATAACTACCAGACCATATGCACCTTTTATCTTCTTTGCAGTCTTTAGCACTGCCTCTTCTACTGTTTTAGAATGCACACGTTCTCTTGCGATATGGAACGCAATAACCTCTGAATCTGTAGTTGTATGGAAAATCGCTCCATTCTGGATCAGTTCCCATTTCAGTTCCGGTGTATTAACCAGATTTCCGTTATGTGCAAGGGCAAGAGTTCCCTTTACATAAGACAAAACAAGGGGCTGTGCATTCTCTGCAACAGAAGCTCCTGTTGTGGAATATCTTACATGACCAATACCAATATCTCCCTCATATTTACGGACAACATCCTGTCTGAGAACTTCACTTACAAGTCCCAGATCCTTATGAAACTTCACATTTCCACGCTCTCCCTTAGTATCAGAAACTGCAAGTCCGCAGGATTCCTGTCCTCTGTGCTGCAGGGAAGTCAGTCCATAATATATGGACGGAACTACATTGCCGCCATCCAGATCATAAATTCCAAAGACGCCGCACTCTTCTTTTATTCCAGCCATCTGATTTCCTCCGATCGTATTCTCTTGTCTGACTTTAACTTTACTTTCAAAACCCGCTGACATTGTTTTCTTATGTTTGGCGGGTTCCAAAATCAAATTATAATAATAGAAACAAATTTGTCAACCTATCCTTTTTTTGTCATATCTCAAAAATTTTTTCTGAATTTTTTCAAAAAAAGTGCTTGACATCTGTTTTCATTTCGTTTATAGTACAGCACATAAAGCAAAGGCGCTTTGGAAAGATCTACAGAGATCTCATCCAGGGCGCCTTTTTCGTTTTATAAAACTTTCGTTTCATAGAAAATGTTCGATGAGGAATTTTCTATGAGACGAAAACCGCAGGCAGTCACAATGGTGATCTGCAGCGGCACTACACATATTCAGAAAATATTGCAAACCGAAAGGAGAGTACCTATATGGCACAGAATATCCCTGAACTGTACGGCAGCCTGGTCTTCAACGACAAAGTAATGAGAAGTAAGCTGCCAAAAGACATGTACAAAGCATTAAAGAAAACAATCGAGAGCGGTACACACCTTGAACTTGATGTTGCCAACTCCGTTGCTGTTGCAATGAAAGAATGGGCTACCGAGAACGGCGCCACTCATTATACTCACTGGTTCCAGCCAATGACAAACGTAACTGCAGAGAAACATGACAGTTTCATTTCTCCTACAGGAGATGGTCAGGTGATCATGGATTTCTCAGGTAAAGAACTTGTAAAAGGTGAGCCGGATGCTTCCAGTTTCCCGTCAGGCGGTCTTCGTGCCACATTCGAGGCAAGAGGATATACAGCATGGGATCCGACATCACCGGCATTCATCAAAGACGGAACTCTTTACATTCCTACAGCATTCTGCTCCTACAGCGGAGAAGCTCTTGATAAAAAGACCCCTCTCCTTCGTTCCATGCAGACACTTGATAAAGAAGCTACAAAACTTCTCCATATAATAGGTAATAAAGATGTCAAACACGTAAATACAACTGTAGGTCCTGAACAGGAATACTTCCTGGTAGACAAGGAATTATACAAGCAGAGAAAAGACCTTGTATTCTGCGGACGTACATTGATCGGTGCTCCTGCTCCTAAGGGTCAGGAAATGGAAGATCATTACTTCGGTGCTCTGAAACCTCGTGTCGCAGCTTATATGCATGACCTGGATGTAGAGCTCTGGAAACTTGGTATTCCTGCCAAAACAAAACATAACGAAGTTGCTCCTGCACAGCACGAGCTGGCTCCTGTATTCGATACAACAAACGTTGCGGTTGACCACAACCAGTTAACAATGGAAGTAATGAAGAAAGTTGCCGACAAGCACGGACTTGTATGCCTTCTTCACGAGAAACCATTTGAGGGAATCAACGGAAGTGGTAAACACAACAACTGGTCTATGATTACAGATACCGGTGTAAATATCCTTGATCCGGGAAAAACACCTGCTGAAAATACACAATTCCTGATTTTCCTGACAGCTGTTATCAAAGCAGTTGATGAATACGCAGATGTACTTCGTATTTCTGTAGCAAGTGCAGGAAACGATCACCGTCTCGGTGCAAACGAGGCTCCGCCTGCTGTTGTATCCGTATTCCTCGGCGATGAACTGACAGAAGTATTAAAATCTATCGAAAATGACGAATATTTTGCAGGAAGCCGCGCAGTCCAGATGGATATCGGTGCAAAAGTACTTCCACATTTCGTAAAAGACAATACAGACAGAAACCGTACTTCACCATTCGCATTTACAGGAAACAAATTCGAATTCCGTATGCTTGGTTCCGAAGCTTCTGTTGCAAACCCGAACATTATCTTAAACACTGCTGTTGCTGAATGTGTTCATCAGTTTGCAGAGCAGTTAAAAGATGTACCGGAAGACAAGATGGAGGATGCAATCCACGAACTGATCAAGAAGACAATTATTGATCATAAACGTGTTATCTTTAATGGAAACGGTTATACAGACGAATGGATCGAAGAAGCTGCGAAACGTGGTCTCTTCAACCTGAAATCTACACCGGATGCTCTTCCTCAGTGGATCGCAGATAAGAATATTGAACTCTTTACCAAATATCATATCTTCACAAAAGAAGAAATTGAATCCCGTTATGAGATCTGGCTGGAATCCTATTCCAAGATCCTTAACATTGAGTCCAATACTATGGTTGAAATGGTACAGAAGGATTTCCTTCCATCTGTATTCGCATATATCGACAAAGTTGCAGCTACTGCTGTTGCTAAAAAATCAGTTGTTTCAGATGTCAGCACAGCTTCTGAAGGAAAACTGATCAAAGAGCTGTCACAGCTTGCTGATGAGATTTCCACAGGTCTTGAGACCTTAAAAGCAGACACTGCCAAAGCGCTTGCTACAGAAGATCCTCTGGCTAATGCAAAAGCATACCAGACAGTTGTTCTTTCTGATATGGATGAACTCAGAAAGTCTGTAGATGCAGCAGAAACTCTGATTCCGGATGCACTGCTTCCATATCCTACATATGACAAGCTTCTGTTTTCCGTATAATTGACATCCAGGTTTTCAAACTCAAAAGTCGTTCGTGCTTGCACGATAAGACATTTGAACTTGAAAACCGCCAAACATGAGGAAGTAGCGATTTACGTAGTAAATCTGCGGATTCCGAATGTTTGTAGGATTGCGGGAGCTGCAAAACAGCGGAGCAATCCGCAGATATCAGGTAATAACAGGGGAATATCTTTATGAACTCTACTTCATAATTCATTATCGATTTCCTCATCCATTAATCACACGATATTTTGATGTTCCCCTGTTTTACATATAATTTTGATTTTAAACTGCATTGCATACAGTCATACGAAATGTCTTTTCTATTACATCAGTTATGCAATACACTATAAATATGGATTTTATATTCGCAAAAGCGCGATGAACTGGCTACATTTCCAGGCATTGCGCTTTTTGCATTTTATAAAATATGAGGAAATTTTTATGAGGGAGGAATATTATTATGGAATTTTCCGCAGTAAACACAATATGGGTGCTGGTCGGCGCCGCACTGGTCTTCTTTATGCAGGCCGGATTCGCAATGGTAGAAACAGGCTTCACACGAGCCAAAAACGCAGGTAACATTATTATGAAAAACCTGATGGACTTCTGTATAGGAACCCCCGTCTTCTGGCTGGTCGGCTTCGGTCTGATGTTTGGTGCAGGTAATGGATTTATCGGAAAGATCGGTGGTATTGCCACAGAAGCACACTATGGTTCAGGAATGCTTCCTGACGGAGTTCCTTTCTGGGCATTCTTAATCTTCCAGACAGTATTCTGTGCAACATCCGCAACAATTGTTTCCGGTGCAATGGCAGAACGTACCAAGTTCCTTTCCTATTGCGTCTACAGCCTTATGATCAGTCTTGTTGTATATCCGGTATCCGGACACTGGATCTGGGGCGGTGGATTTATCAGCCAGATGGGATTCCACGATTTCGCAGGTTCCTGTGCAGTACATATGGTAGGTGGTGTGGCAGCTCTGATCGGTGCCATCATCCTTGGACCTCGTATCGGTAAATATACAAAGGACGGCAAATCAAAGGCTATCCCGGGACACAACCTTACAGTTGGTGCTTTAGGTGTATTTATCCTCTGGTTCTGCTGGTTCGGATTTAACGGTGCTTCCACAGTCAGTATGGAAGGCGATGCAATCGTAAGTGCAGGTAAAATCTTTGTTACTACTAACCTTGCAGCAGCTGTTGCAACTGTAACTGTTATGATCATCACATGGGTACGTTACAAAAAACCGGATGTTTCCATGTCTCTGAACGGTTCTCTTGCAGGACTTGTAGCAATTACAGCAGGATGCGACACAGTTTCTCCTACATCCGCAGCAATCATCGGTATTGCTTCCGGTTTTATCGTAGTATTTGGTATTGAATTTATTGATAAGGTTCTGAAAATCGATGATCCTGTTGGTGCTGTCGGTGTTCATGGTTTAAACGGTGCTTTCGGTACCCTTGCAGTTGGTCTTTTCTCCGATGGATCAGGCACAGACTGGAAAGGACTTCTTACAGGCGGCAGCTTCCACGGATTTGGTGTTCAGTTCACAGGTATGATCATCACAATCGCATGGGTTGTTGTTACTATGACAATTATCTTCCAGGTAATCAAGCATACAATCGGACTTCGTGTTTCAGCTGAAGAAGAGATCGCAGGTCTTGACTCCAAAGAACATGGTCTTGCAAGTGCTTATGACGGTTTCGCAATGGCTGGCGTTCCGACTCCTATGGGAACTTCCATAAAAGCTCCTGTTGTCACAGCCAGACCTTCTGCTCCTGCTGAATCAGTTCCTGAACTTCCGAAAGAAGGCGTTCATAAGCTTACAAAAGTTGTTATCATCACCCGTCAGAATAAGCTTGATGAATTTATGCAGGCAATGAATGAGATCGGTGTTACAGGTATCACTATTACGAACGTTCTCGGATGCGGTGTACAGAAAGGTGCTCCATCCTACTATCGTGGTGTTGAGATGGAAATGAATCTTCTTCCTAAGATCAAGATTGAGATTGTTGTCAGTCTCGTACCTGTACAGAAAGTTATTGAAACTGCCAAAGCAGTCCTTCATACAGGCCAGATCGGTGATGGTAAAGTATTTGTATATGATATTGAAAATGTAGTGAAGATCCGTACCGGAGAAGAAGGTTATCTTGCTCTCCAGGATACTAAATAAGCTTTCCACTCATAATAAATATTCTAAAAGGAAGAAAGCCCCGGGGGTATTCCCGGGGCTTCCTTCCTTTAATTTCTGTTTCTGTCATTCTGTTCTTCACGTGGAGACAATCTGGGTAAATTCCAATGATAATGCGCAGCCAGATATCGGATCAGCACCACCACGATTGACGATACCACCATCGCTTCTACATTTCCCACAAACCGGTTCATATATACGCAAACGATCGCGCCAATGATTGATGCACAGGCATAGATATGCTTTACAAAAATATATGGCGGCACACTTGCCATCATATCTCTCAAAAGACCGCCTCCCACTCCTGTAATCGTTCCGAGAAACACAAGCAGAAATGCATTATCCATATGTCCCTGACGGATTCCCGCATTTACTCCTACTACTGTAAAAATCCCCAGTCCCACAGAATCCAGTACCAGCATAAATTTGTCATATGTTTCTCTTCTGTGTCCCTCCAAAAGCTCTCTTTTGAAATAAAAAATAAAGAACACAATACAGGAAGCAAGCACAGATACCAGTGCATACACCGGATTTCTGAATACAGCCGGAGGTATCACTCCCAGAACAATATCCCTGATCATTCCTCCTCCCACTGCTGTTGCCACTCCCAGAACACTGACACCAAAAATATCCATGTTGCGCTCCACTCCCACCATTGCTCCTGAAGCTGCAAACGCCACTGTTCCTGCCATTTCCATAATAAATGTTGCAATTGACTGATAATCCATATATAAATCCTGACTCCTGTTTTCTTTCTATAGTAACTCCTAACAGTATATATAAGTTTTCCCTCTATGGCAATAACCGTTTTACAGATGCTCCTTTAAATAAAGTACCATCCACAGTAAAACGGTCAATCAGCGTAGTCTTTGGATTCTCAATCAGATCGATCAGCTTCTCCGCCGCTATTCTGCCGATTGCAACGGTATCCTGACAAAGCGTAGTCAGTTTTGGTTCCAGTATCTTTGCAATTGTAATACCGTCATATCCCGCAATAGAGATATCCTCCGGAATCCGAAGCCCTCTTTCCCGGATTTCATTGATTCCGCCTATCGCAGCATAATCATCCGGATAAAGAATACAGGTTGGAGGATTGGGAAGATCCAACAGTTCCCCCGTAACCCTTGCAGCGCTATCTGCATCTCTGTACGGACATTCTTTAACGTAATCATCTGGTATCTCCACTCCCAGCCGCTGTAAAGTCCGATAAAAACCGGAAAGACGCATTCTGGTAACAGACGTATTATCTCCATGAATATACGCAATACGTCTGTGTCCCTGGTTATAAATATAGGTAACCAGTTCTTCCATTCCCTGACTGTTATTGGAAACAACCGCAATATTTCCGTCAAATACATGGTCGATCGTAACTACTGGAATCTCTGAACGGATCAGTTCCTGCACTTCATCCGCATAAAAATCCACACAGGCAATGACTACACCATCCACCCCTCTGTAGCGGCAATGTTCATAATAACTCAGTTTCTGTCCGGAAATCCTTCCGCTTGTAAAGGTAATATCGTACCCTCTTTCCTCTGCAGTCCTCTTAAAGCTCTCCAGCACATGATTAAAATAATCATGGGTAAGCCCGCTGGCAGCTTCATCAACAAACATTACTCCGATATTATAGCTTCTTTTAGTCTTCAGCGTTCTTGCTGAAGAATTAGGCAAGTATCCCATTTCTGAAGCTGTTTTCAGAATTATTTTCCGTGTTTCCTCACTGATATCGGAATAACCATTCAATGCTTTGCTGACACTGGCCACAGAGACATTACACTTTTTCGCAATTTCTTTCATCGAAACCATAGGTATGCCTCAATCTTTCCTAAAATTTTCGTAAACGTTTTCGTGCTTTTATTGTATAACTATCCGCACAATTATTCAAGCTTTTAGCTTTATTTTTTGTGCATCTTTGCTATTTTTTGTATGATTGCACAATTTTTATCCCTTATATTTTCCTTTTATCACAAATCCTTTTCATCATTTTAACGAAATTTCACTCTTATTTTTTGACATTTATTTCTCTGCAAAGCAGTTGATTTTATCAACTTCTTCCGTTATACTAAAGAAAAATAGCAGTAATGCCACGATAATCGTACGTTTTTATTCTAAACTTATTCGTTTTCGTGTCTTTGTTTTCTGTATATTCAGAATAATTGCTACAAATCATTTATAAAACAGGAGGACTTCTTATGAAATTCGGTTATTTCGATGACAATGCCAAAGAATACGTCATCACTACACCAGACACTCCACTCCCATGGATCAACTATCTGGGTTCTCAGGATTTCTTCTCACTGATTTCCAATACCTGTGGCGGATACAGTTTTTACAAAGACGCCAAACTTCTTCGTATCACCCGTTACCGCTACAATAATATCCCGGTAGATTCAAATGGAAAATATTACTATATCCATGACGGCGAAGAAATCTGGAATCCAGGTTCCATGCCTTCCAAAACACCTCTGGATTCTTATGAATGCCATCATGGAATCGGCTACAGCCGTTTTCTTTCTTCCAAAAATGGATTAAAAGCTAATCTTCTTGCTTTTGTTCCTGTTAACTCAACCTGCGAAATCAACAAACTGACTCTCACAAATACAACTGATACTTCGAAAACTTTTTCCCTTTTCTCTTATGTAGAGTTCTGTCTATGGAACGCAGTTGATGACAGCACAAACTTCCAGAGAAATTTAAGCATCGGAGAAGTCGAACTCGAAGGCAGCACTATTTACCACAAAACCGAATATCGCGAACGCCGCAGACATTACAGTTTCTTCAGCGTAAACAGCCCTGTTGATGGTTTTGATACTAGCAGAGATGTTTTCCTTGGTATGAATAACGGAAACGCTTTCCCTGCTGCCGTAAAAGAAAATAAAGCAAGAAATTCTGTGGCAAGCGGCTGGTACCCTATCGCAAGCCACCAGATTAATATAACACTTTCCGCCGGAGAATCCAAGGACTTTATTTTCATTCTTGGTTACAGCGAGAACCCTCAGGATCAGAAGTTTGTTGCTCCGAACGTAATCCGCAAAGACGGCGCACATAAAATCCTCGAACAGTTCCAGACAACCGAACAGGTTGATGCGGCATTCGCAGAACTGAATGCTTACTGGGATAAACTACTCTCTCGTTATCATGTAGAAAGTAATGACGAACACGTAAACCGTATGGCCAACATCTGGAACCAGTATCAATGTATGGTCACTTTCAACATGTCACGTTCTGCTTCTTACTACGAATCCGGCACAGGCCGTGGAATGGGATTCCGTGATTCCTGTCAGGATCTTCTTGGTTTCGTACACCTGATCCCGGAACGTGCAAGAGAACGTATCCTGGACATCGCAGCTACTCAGTTCGAAGATGGAAGCGCTTATCATCAGTATCAGCCACTTACCAAGAAGGGTAATCTGGACATCGGAAGTGGATTTAATGATGACCCATTATGGCTGATTGCAGCTGTTTCCGCTTATCTGAAAGAAACAGGTGACTTCTCTATCTTAAATGAGATGGTAGATTTCGATAATCAGAAAGAAAAAGCAGCACCTCTGTACGAGCATCTGCGCCGTTCTTTCGAATATACAGCCACTCATCTCGGACCGCACAAGCTGCCATTGATCGGACGTGCAGACTGGAACGACTGCCTGAACCTTAACTGCTTCTCCACAGAACCGGGAGAATCCTTCCAGACTACAGGACCTTCCGAAGGACCTGTTGCAGAGTCTGTATTTATCGCAGGTATGTTTGTAAAATACGGCAGAGAATTCGCAGAGATCAGCCGTCATATGGGGGACACCACAGCCGCAGACAGAGCCGAAAAAGAAGTCGATGCCATGTATCAGGCAGTTCTGGATGCCGGCTGGGATGGAGAATGGTTTGTACGTGCATATGATGCAGAATCAAAAAAAGTTGGTTCCAAAGAATGCAAGGAAGGTCAGATCTTTATCGAACCGCAGGGCTTCTGCGTTATGGCAGGAATCGGTGTGAAAGAAGGTCTTGCCCAAAAGGCTCTGGATTCTGTCAAAGAGCGTCTGGATACCAAATACGGTATTATGATCCTTCAGCCGGCCTATACCCAGTATTATCTGAACCTTGGAGAAATTTCCTCCTATCCGCCGGGATATAAAGAGAACGCAGGTATCTTCTGTCACAATAATCCATGGGTTTCTATCGCAGAAACCGTCATCGGACGCGGCAACAGAGCTTTTGAGATTTACAAGAAGACCTGCCCGTCCTACATCGAAGATATCAGCGAAATCCACTGTACGGAACCATATGTATATTCTCAGATGGTTGCAGGCGCTGACGCAGTTTTCCATGGTCAGGCAAAGAACAGCTGGCTGACAGGTACTGCAGCATGGACTTTCTGGAACCTGTCTCAGGCTATCCTGGGTGTTCAGCCATCCTACGACGGACTGTGTATCAATCCATGTATCCCGGAAGGATTTGGTGATTTCACACTTACCAGAACATTCCGCGATGCTGTTTACCACATCGAAGTCAAGAACCCGGATAACGTTCAGAAGGGTGTTAAGAAAGTGGTTGTAGACGGCAAAGAATATGAAGGCTGCCTGATTCCATTTGAAGAAGGCAAGAAGGAATATCATGTAACTGTTTGCATGGGATAATGATTTCATTCTTTTTGCTCACGACAGATACATCATAAACAGAAAAGTCGATTTTCAGATATCATCTACAGGAGTTTACTTCTCCTGTGATGATCTGAAAATCGACTTTTTTATCTTTATGTTCCCTTATCCTGAACATTTCTTATCTTCACATATTTAAAGATATGACTGAGTCTGCATATACTGTCCGAGACTTAGAATGGTTAAGAAGAGACTTGGAAAAATTACAACAAAAAGGGAGCTACTCAATGATGAATAACTCCCAATTTTTTAAATCATATGTGTTACAAACGGCGTGTTGCAAACGTGTTACAAACCCGTTACAAACGACCACATTTTAACCATTTTTTACTACTCTGTTTGGACACGATAAATGCTTATTTTAAGCCATTTATTAGAATTTACCAGCTTTAGCAGCTTCCTCGATGGAAACAGCTACTGCAACTGTCATACCAACCATCGGGTTGTTACCAGCGCCGATGAGACCCATCATCTCTACGTGAGCCGGTACGGAAGAAGAACCAGCGAACTGTGCATCAGAGTGCATACGTCCTAATGTATCTGTCATACCGTAGGAAGCTGGACCTGCTGCCATGTTGTCCGGGTGAAGTGTACGTCCTGTACCACCACCGGAAGCAACTGAGAAGTATTTCTTACCTGCTTCAAGACGTTCTTTCTTGTATGTACCTGCAACCGGATGCTGGAAACGTGTCGGGTTTGTGGAGTTACCTGTGATAGAAACGTCAACGTCTTCTTTCCACATGATAGCAACACCTTCCGGAACGCTGTTAGCGCCGTAGCAGTTAACTTTTGCACGAAGTCCTTCGGAGTATGCTTTTCTGAATACTTCTTTAACTTCGTTCTTGTATGGATCGTATTCTGTCTCTACATATGTAAAGCCGTTGATACGGGAGATGATCTGAGCAGCATCTTTTCCAAGACCGTTCAGGATAACACGTAATGGTTTCTGACGAACTTTGTTAGCTTTCTCAGCGATACCGATAGCACCTTCAGCTGCTGCGAAGGACTCATGTCCAGCCAGGAAGCAGAAGCACTCTGTTTCTTCTTCAAGAAGCATCTTGCCAAGGTTACCATGTCCAAGACCTACTTTACGTGTATCAGCAACGGATCCAGGAATACAGAATGCCTGAAGTCCTTCACCGATAGCTGCTGCTGCATCTGCTGCTTTCTTGCATCCTTTTTTGATTGCGATTGCAGCACCTACTGTGTATGCCCAGCAAGCGTTCTCGAAACAGATTGGCTGAATGCCTTTGATCTGATCGTATACATTAAGACCTGCGTCTTTTGTGATTTTCTCAGCTTCTTCGATAGAAGCAATGCCATAGCTGTTTAAAACAGAATTGATCTTGTCAATTCGTCTCTCATATGATTCAAATAAAGCCATTTCCTGTTACCTCCTAAATTATTCTTTTCTTGGGTCGATAATTTTAACAGCGTCTGCAACACGGCCGTACTGACCTTTTGCTTTTTCCCATGCAGTATTCGGGTCATCGCCTTTTTTGATGAAATCAGTCATTTTTCCAAGGCTTACGAACTGATATCCGATGATCTCATCATCTGCATCAAGAGCAATACCTGTTACATAACCTTCTGCCATTTCAAGGTAACGAGGTCCTTTTTTCAGAGTTCCATACATTGTACCAACCTGAGAGCGAAGTCCTTTACCAAGGTCCTCGAGTCCAGCGCCTACAGGAAGTCCGTCTTCTGAGAATGCAGACTGTGTACGTCCGTAAACGATCTGAAGGAAGAGTTCTCTCATAGCTGTGTTAATCGCATCACAAACTAAGTCAGTGTTCAGTGCCTCCATAACAGTAAGACCCGGAAGGATCTCAGAAAGTTTCCCGTGTCAAAACTTTCTCCGGTACATCTTGATTTAATATCAAACAATACAAGGGCAATTGCCTCTTTCATTCTTCTGCTGTTTGAAGCGGGAAACTTTCGATGGATTTTTAACGCATTACTTTCCATCGGCAAAAGAAGCATACTGTAAGTTTCCTCATCACCTTTTCTGATTTTTCCAAACTCTTTTTCCATTTGAGAGTATATTTTTTCAAACTGATATAACTGCATTTTTCTTCTCTCTTCCTTTAGTTTTTATCCTCATTTTTTTCAAAAAACACTTGACAGGATAAGCAATATATGTTGTGTAAGCCTTGAATATAAACACATTTCAAGGAGGCACCCTATGACTCAAAACTTTTTAGCTGACTTAAAAACAACACTCGAAAACTGCATTGCTGAACTGGATGAACTTCATTTCATGTTCTGCCAAAACCCGGAAGCTGATTTCACAGGAAATCGTAAACTTTCTTTCCATGATTATATTCAATTTATGGTTCAAATGCAGAGTAAATCTGTTTCAAATGAAATCCTGGATTTCTTTGAGCATTCACTTGCAGCCCCTGCAAAATCTTCTTTTACCCAGCAGCATTTCAAACTCCAACCGGAAGGATGGAGCTTTCTGTTCCATATTTTTGCGGAACAGTGCAGGGAACTTTCTGATCAGCCCTATCACGGCTATCGCCTTTTAGCATGTGATGGTTCCGATGTCAATATAGCACGAGACCCAGAGGATGAAAGAACTTTTATCCATGAAGGCGAAAAGGGTTACAATGCGATTCACGTCAATGCTCTTTACGATATCATGAACCATACTTACTGTGATTTTCTGGTTCAGGGAAAAAAGAAGCTTCATGAACGTGCTGCACTGAATACCATAACTGACCGTTATCCCGATTCTGTGCCGGCAATTTTAATGGCAGACCGGGGATATGAAAGCTTCAATGTCTTTGCTCATCTTATTCAAAAGAATATGAAATTCATTATTCGCATGAAAGACATCAACAGTAACGGCATTCTTTCCGCTTATGATCTACCTGACAGTCAGTTCGATACCCATATAAAAACCACTCTTACCAGACGCCATACAAAAGAAACTCTTGGGGATCCCAATACGTATACCATTCTTCAGCAGACTACCGATCTGGATTTCCTGGATGAAAACTGTACATATTATGATATCGAATTCCGTATTGTTCGTATTCTTCTTGATAATGGGACCTACATCTGCATTGCCACAAATCTTTCGGAAGAAGACTTCCCCTTAGAAGAGATTAAAAAGCTTTACAGAATGCGCTGGAGCGAGGAAACAAGCTTTCGTGAGCTGAAATACACCATAGGTCTTGTTAACTGGCATAGCAGCAAGTATGACGGGATCCTTCAGGAACTCAATGCCCGGATGATACTATATAACTTCTGCGAATTTGTGACAGCTCAGGCCGTTGTGAGAACACGAGATAACACAAAGCATATCTACAAAATAAATTTCGCCACCGCAGTCAACATATGCAGAGCATATTTAAAACATAGCAGTGACGAAATTGAGACCATGCTTCTCATACAAAAGCACCTGACACCAGTCAGGAGCAACCGTAAATATCCTATCCGCCTCCGTCCAAAGAGAAATAGGGATTTCATGTATCGAGCGGCTTAAATATCATCACTATTATACTTCTTTTTCAGACAGATCTGCAATCTGTCTTTTTGGTATACGAAATTGTATTTTATGTTCTTCACAGGTAGTCATCTGGGGGGGCAGACAGGACTTCCCATTGAACATAATATTTCTTAACTGAACCATGTTTTCTAAAGTCAAATAACGTGATATACTGTTTTTATCAGACGAAATGCTTATCTAAATGACATTGATAAAAATATATGTATGATAAATTTATACATATCTTTTTCAGTTTCCTTTTATTCCGCAGCAGATTCTGCTTAATTGCCCCTTCTGACATCTTATGTCTGGCGGCAATATTTTTAATGGATTCCATTACCCAATATCTCTGGACAAAATATCCCTGTCCCTGTCAGATAAACCGCCCAGGAAACGATTGATGATTTCTATCAGTTCCTCAGTTTCCATATGTTCATCTAAAATATGCGTTCTAGCGGTATTTAAACTTTCTACCTCTTCCGTTATGTTTGCAATATGCATATCCATCCGTTTTGCCGCATGCTTTTTTCTTAACATATCAATTGCGAATCCTCTTGTAATTTTTCCTAAGAAAGCTACCAGTTTTGGCGGCCTTTGGGGTGGGATATACCGCCATGCCGCAAACCATGTATCATTTACACACTCCTCGGAATCTTCCCTATTCATAAGAATCTTCCACGCAATAGAATAACAAGTGGAATTATACTTTTTATCAACTAATTGTATTGCATTTTCATCTCTTCTCCAGAACAAGTCTATAATATAAGTATCTTCCATACAGCTTTCTCCGATTTCGTACTTTCAAACATCCTGTGCAAATATCATAACAAAAAAGGCTCTCATAATAAACATCGTATTTCTTATGCTTTGGTTACGCTTTCTCTTCAAATTTCTGTTTCATGCTCTTATCTTCATCTACGATTCGTAGTATTCCCCCAATGGTGCAGAAACTTATTTTCGTTCTATATTCAAAAATTTCTGCCAAAGTGAGCTGTTTATATGTTATCATGTAGGTATATCTCCTTTAGGTGGATTGGTTAATTAGTTTCTAGTCAATTCTATTTTACCATAAACCTTGAGGAGATATTTTATTTTAACGACAAAAAACACCGTATTTATGCAGTGTTTGGCGTTTCGCAAACGCCTATACGTATTCACTAAATGAAAGGAGACAAATATATGCAAGCAAAATCAAAAAACCTAATTATTGGGTGCATTGCTACAATGGCCATCGTTGCAACTATTTCAACTGTGCATGGACATGTCTGTTTGGATAAACCCTTCACTTCTCATGAACATACCTGGGAAATTATTGAAATCAAAGAGGGAAAGGAATATATTTCTTGTCCGTGCGGCTGTATGGAAACACGAGATCACAATCACAAGTGAAATATCGCACGCATTGAAGGGAATACTCTATTTTTTGTTGTGACTGTGGATGCAATGAGAGTTGTGACCTTAGTATGTTTGAGGAAGTGTCAGTTTGACACTTCTCAGGCTTACTGAAGTGGAAACCCTCGGTATGAGGACAGCCTATTTTGCTGTACTACATAGACGGTTCCGTGATATAGTGTTTCAGCCTAACCCCGGTATCCCTGCAGATTGTCGCATGTTTTCAGTTTACTATTATGTAATCAATCCGTCTTTTTTGTCCGTTCTGTTTTTTCTTCTGCTGTCTGGCAGCTCTCTTTCTGTTTTTCAGGTTTTGTGAAGTCAACTTTACAGAATTTACTTTTCTCTTTCTCAAACCAATTTAAACTTTTCTAAACAAGGGGCAGTTGCCTGTTTCTTTTTATTTTACCCTGATTCTTCTTCCCCAGGATACCCAGTCTCCGTAAGCTTTCCTTCCGTTAGTTTTGGCCCATGGGCGGACTCTCAGAGTATAGGTTCCGGGCTTCACGCCTGTAATCCTTGTATAGGTTGTCCGATTGTTCCGTTTATATACGGTGGTTCCGCCTGTAGATCTCAGTTCCATATCTGCTCTTGCAAATCCTTTTGGTACGCCAACTGTTACAGACACAGCTCCTTTACCTGTTTTTACAGTTTTAATCTTCACCCTCTCTGTGGGAATTCCGTTCTTTACTACTACTTTTACTGGATAACTCCATGCCCCAAACCTTTTCCCAGACACTTTTCCATCATAATAATCCCTGTTGTACGCATGGATTCCCAGATAATACGTCCCGTTTTTTACATTTGTAAAGGTGATGGTCTTTGCATCCTGATACCTCGCCACCTTCACATAATTCTCAGGTTTGTCAACCCAGCTTTTCTTTGTCAGAACCGCATCGAAACCTTCGCTGTTTGCGCAGTCATAAGCCACTGCCTTAATAGTTGACCCCTGTACTTTCACATCTTTTATCGTTGCTCCTTCCGGATAAGGCGGTGCAATATGAGGACAATTCTGGGAAATTATATAAGATAATTCTATTCCTCCTGTGATGGAAACCTTAAAAATATCAGTAGCTACCTGTTCTTCTGCTTTCGGAAAAACCTGAATTATCGTATTTTCCCCCGGCATAACAACTCCCGTGTCTTCGTCAATATAGAACCATGCCCTGAAATGTTCCGTATCCTCAAAATCAACTGTGACAGGTTTTTGCCCATTGTTGCATATTGTAATCAACCGTGATGGGCACATCAACATATCCGGCTCTGGTTCTACATCATCCCATGAATCGTACTCTTCCTGAGTAATTGTGAGAAATCTCGTACCACTATTTGGTACACAGTTAACCTCGTAATCCTCCTCTGATTCCCCACGAACGAGAACCCGTATCCTGCACTCTGCCTGAATTCCTTCTTCTGTTTCCATGACAAAAGTTTCTTCATGAATCCCCTGAGAAAGATTTGGCTTTACATAAATATCCACTGCAACAGCTTCTCCGGGCTTAACCTTATTCCCAACTTTCATCGGAAGTCTTCCCTCATATAATAATGGATGCTCTAAATGTTCAAGTCTAAAATCATTCAATTCTGAAATGGATTTGATCTGCCAGCTCTCTGTACCTGTATTTTTTATCTCTAGCCTTTCCCAACCGCCGCCGTTTACTCCAGTCTGTCCCAAATCAAGGATTTCACTAGAAACTGTCGCCTCATATTTCTCATATCTCATTTCACTGTCTGAATCCACAGTATCCTCGAAAATAGCTGAAGCTTCCGATACATCGCCTTCCTGCTCTGTGGTTTCCGAAATAAATGTTTCCTCTCCAGCAGAAAAATCGGCTGCCAATACCGGCTGACCGGTAACGATCACAGCAGAAAGAAACAGCGATAAAAATGTTTTGCCTCTCCTTCTCATAATACTTTGCCTTCTTTCCATCATTATACCTCGTTATTATGTTACGTTTATGTTAACAATTGTATCATATATGTAATATTTTTTCAACAATCTTTTTTTATTTAACATATTTAACTATGCAGAAAAAGCGGCTTGAAAAGCCGCTTTTTTCTACCTTTGCAGGAACCCAATCTCTGTAAAGATAAGTTTCGTTATTTAAATTCAATGGAAGAAAATCTGTAGATGTAGTCTTCCCCCGGATGTTTACCATTATCGCCCGCAATCGGACTGTTCGCATTAACCGACACAATCATATTGTTTGTATTTCTATCAATCGCTACGGATTCCATTTCAAAACTAAAGAACTTTGATTCATCCAGTTCATTGTTAAAGGCAAAATCCGGAATTAAAACAGGATATTTCTTGCCATCTTTAAATTTCATTGTTTTAGTTCTGCTCATATCAATGTGTAGTACCCTGCTTCCACTGGTTTGCACATCACCATTAGGAAAATATTCCAGTTTTTTCGTCGTAACAATAAATAATCCGTATTTGTCACTGTAATTGATTCCCTGAAGCACTTCATAACCGGTATTCATAAAATATTTTGTTTGATCAACCACAACTTTTCCTGCTGAGAAGTGTACAATACACAGTTTATATATTTTTTTATCTTCTTCACCCTCTGCACCGGTTTCGGTAAGAAGAATAAACTGATTGCCTTTGTAATGGCTGATTGCGTTTGTCCGGTTTTCCCAGGTATACCTATTATAGGGCCATTCTTCAGATGTACTGCCCATAGTAAGCTTCACAACCGAATATTCACCTTTTCCATTAGGTTCCGCACAGGTAACATACAATTCATGATTGTATATATCCATTCCATTGGCATGATACAGACATCTTTTCTCTCCCGGTACTACCTTATTAGCCAGTCTTTTTACGCCCTTCGTACTGCTTGTGTAATCCTCAAATTCCCAAATGGCTGCTGCGCACTTACTCGGTTCTTTATATTCTCCATTTGTACCGGCTTTTATACCATACAACTTTTGAGTTCTGTCATCCCCATCAAATGCTAACGCGCCAAAATTTGTCGTTTTAATATTTCCTATTTCCTTATTGTCTACTTTCATTCCCTTGGCAAGAGCGCAGTTAAAACTATAAGTACCTTTTTCATAAGTAATTCCATTCAGGACAGAAAAACGGTCCTCTGCTTTCCCGGTTCCTGTAATTACATTTGCAGCCAGTACAAGATGACCTGCTTTCATACAAATAGATTCCAGATTATACTGCTTATACCCTTTCATCTCAACATTAATAACTCCGTCTGGAATATATGAATTCACATTACTTCTGTAATCCACATGTACAATTCTGTTTCTTCCGGCAGACAATTCATCATTTGTCAGAATAAACAGACCGTAGTCTAAATGGTAATAAATATCCTGGATACGGCTTGTATATCCATATCCTCTGTTTGTAACCTTAAATTCATGAACTACTTCATAACTATTAGAACTCTCCAATCTCAGTTTTTTTACAATCAGAGTATCGTTATCTGCATCGTTGGAGCCTCGTGCAAGAATGAAAAATTCATTTGCCGCACCTGTATGTGCAATTCCAAGCGCTCCATACTGAAATTCACTTACAATATCAAACTCCTTAATAACATTACCGGCAGTATCCATTTTTACAATCTTTGTAGTATTTCCATATCCCGCTGTATCTTCAGCAAGCATAAATAATTCTGTGCCGATTTTGCTAAGCCCTAATGCAAAATATCCCAAACCGGTTTTAACTGCCACAGCCTGTGCATCTGCGTTTGAATAATCCGGTGTTTTATATAAGGTTGTTACCTTTCCGCTTGTTTTCACACTGTACATAGTGTCTCCGCTGATTGTAATTCCCGCTACATTCGTCGCAGCTCCTGCATCCACAATTTTTGCTCCTGCTGTAGGTGTCGCTGAAATAACAAGTGTTTTTCCATTAAATGTTCCTGGCATATAAAATATCCTCCTTCTGTTTTTTGCAGACCCTTATAGTTTTATTGGTCTGTTTCATAAGCGCTTACATAAAATAAAAACCCGTTTTCTCTATTTTCGGAAACTACTTTTTATATTTTTTTATTGATTTCTTTTGTATCTGCCATAATGTACTCTTTTACCTCTGTAATATCCCTCTCGATAACACTTAATACATTAAATTTTTCTGTTAATGCTGACAGTAATTCCTGATACTGTTTTTCCCGCTCTTCCTGTCTTGCCGAAAATCTTTCATTTGATTTCACAATGTAGATCAAAAGAAATACTGCCAATACTTCCCATATCCCTTGAGATAATGCAGCATCCGCTGGGCGTTTTAACAAGGTCGTTGCCGCACTGCACCTTCGTTCCGAACATCGGCCGCACGATCCCCGAACAACATTCATTACGATGGCGAAAAAAGCGGGCGTAGATGAGTACGTTGTGAAACGTCTTGCCGGTCACAAGATCACAGACGTAACCGAGGCGGTCTATACAATCCGTGATATTGAGTGACTCAGAGATGAGATAGAAAAAATGCCGTAACCCTTGTGGTTGCGGCATTTCTTTTCCTGTGATCGGCTCTTCTTTTTGTTTCCTTCGCTCTGTTGCCTACTTGTTACCTACCTGTTTGCCTATCTTGCCATTTTCAAGGCTTCTCACCGTGTCTCAAATTACTTTCTCATTTTTTGATCTAAACTAAGAAAAGTACCGCAGCCCTTGGAACTACGGTACTTTCTAGGTTTGTTGACTCTTTGATTAAAAAGGTTTGATTAGAACTTTCCAGCCTTAGCAGCTTCCTCAATGGAAACAGCTACTGCAACTGTCATACCAACCATCGGGTTGTTACCAGCGCCGATGAGACCCATCATCTCTACGTGAGCCGGTACGGAAGAAGAACCAGCGAACTGTGCATCAGAGTGCATACGTCCTAATGTATCTGTCATACCGTAGGAAGCTGGACCTGCTGCCATGTTGTCCGGGTGAAGTGTACGTCCTGTACCACCACCGGAAGCAACTGAGAAGTATTTCTTACCTGCTTCAAGACGTTCTTTCTTGTATGTACCTGCAACCGGATGCTGGAAACGTGTCGGGTTTGTGGAGTTACCTGTGATAGAAACGTCAACGTCTTCTTTCCACATGATAGCAACACCTTCCGGAACGCTGTTAGCGCCGTAGCAGTTAACTTTTGCACGAAGTCCTTCGGAGTATGCTTTTCTGAATACTTCTTTAACTTCGTTCTTGTATGGATCGTATTCTGTCTCTACATATGTAAAGCCGTTGATACGGGAGATGATCTGAGCAGCATCTTTTCCAAGACCGTTCAGGATAACACGTAATGGTTTCTGACGAACTTTGTTAGCTTTCTCAGCGATACCGATAGCACCTTCAGCTGCTGCGAAGGACTCATGTCCAGCCAGGAAGCAGAAGCACTCTGTTTCTTCTTCAAGAAGCATCTTGCCAAGGTTACCATGTCCAAGACCTACTTTACGTGTATCAGCAACGGATCCAGGAATACAGAATGCCTGAAGTCCTTCACCGATAGCTGCTGCTGCATCTGCTGCTTTCTTGCATCCTTTTTTGATTGCGATTGCAGCACCTACTGTGTATGCCCAGCAAGCGTTCTCGAAACAGATTGGCTGAATGCCTTTGATCTGATCGTATACATTAAGACCTGCGTCTTTTGTGATTTTCTCAGCTTCTTCGATAGAAGCAATGCCATAGCTGTTTAAAACAGAATTGATCTTGTCAATTCGTCTCTCATATGATTCAAATAAAGCCATTTCCTGTTACCTCCTAAATTATTCTTTTCTTGGGTCGATAATTTTAACAGCGTCTGCAACACGGCCGTACTGACCTTTTGCTTTTTCCCATGCAGTATTCGGGTCATCGCCTTTTTTGATGAAATCAGTCATTTTTCCAAGGCTTACGAACTGATATCCGATGATCTCATCATCTGCATCAAGAGCAATACCTGTTACATAACCTTCTGCCATTTCAAGGTAACGAGGTCCTTTTTTCAGAGTTCCATACATTGTACCAACCTGAGAGCGAAGTCCTTTACCAAGGTCCTCGAGTCCAGCGCCTACAGGAAGTCC
>OODD01000247.1_pt1 | contig 42434 bp, 26 predicted proteins | sample 1671311 | NCBI WGS metagenome assembly OODD01 (sample SAMN06348143, study PRJEB24527) | human gut metagenome | biome: human gut; feature: ankylosing spondylitis patient; material: feces | host: Homo sapiens | place: China | collected 2015-10 | reverse complement strand
TGTTACCAGAAGCAGCACGACCACCTCTCCAGTCTTTCATAGAAGGACCGTCAACAGTTTTCTGAGTAGCAGTTGTAGAGTGAACTGTAGTCATCAAACCATCAGTGATACCCCATTTGTCGTTCAAAACCTTAGCGATAGGAGCCAAGCAGTTAGTAGTACAAGAAGCGTTAGAAACGAACTGAGTACCTTTAACATAAGTTTTTTCGTTAACACCGCAAACGAACATCGGAGTGTCATCCTTAGAAGGAGCTGACATAACTACATATTTAGCACCAGCTTCGATGTGAGCCTGAGCTTTTTCTTTAGTCAAGAACAAACCAGTAGATTCTACTACGTATTCAGCACCTACTGCATCCCAAGCCAATTCTTTAGGATCTTTGCAAGCTGTTACACGGATTTCTTTACCGTTAACAATCAATTTGCTGTTTTCAACGTCAGCTTCGATAGTACCGTTGAATTTACCGTGCATAGTATCATATTTCAACATGTATGCCAAGTAATCTACTGGACACAAGTCGTTAATACCTACGATCTGAATATCGTTTCTGTTCTGAGCTGCACGGAATACGAAACGGCCGATACGACCAAAACCGTTAATACCTACTTTAATCATTTTGTTTAAAATTTAAAGGTTTTATAATTGCTTTATAAACACTCACTCTATTAGTAATCAAAAGGAACCATCAATTTGACATTTATTCCTTTCCGATTGCGATGCAAAAATAAGTATTTCTTTTGAAAGTAAACAACGAATAAGAGAAAAAATACTCAAAAAATATCAGCTGTTACACCTTATTTTTATATATACAAAGGCTTTTTCTGCCTCCTCCTAGCTTTTTTGCAATCTCAATATACCAAATTGACATTATCTATCCATAATTTATTTCCAGGAGACCCCACAAAAGCTCCTCCCATACTTGAAGTAAACTGAAGAATCAAATGTGTAGGATGCTCGTCTTTACTGGCCCAGCCCACTTCTTTTATAAGTTTACTTTCTCCTTTGCTGTTACGGGCATAATATCCGCCTGTACCTAATTGCATCAATTCTGGTACATAACGCTTGTCATGCGTAATATCCCCATACATTATTTCATAAGTAGCTCCATTGTGCCAGTCTTGCGAGCGGTTGTATTTTACGGCTACTGTACCTACTCGCTTAGCAATAATGTTTCCTTCCGCATCTTCCGAACGTTTCTGCAACAGACAAACCATAATCGCACAATCCTGCCCCGGCACAGTAGTCTTCTTGCTGAATCCGGTCTGACGAATACGGTTCGGTTGTCCAGACATTTGCACCTTATAGTCATAGCGAACCGCCTTTGGACGGGAAGTAAAAGGAAGGCCTGAATTCAGTGCTTTTTCTCCATCTTTAGTTCCCGTAATCGGTTCCTTCATATCACCCAGGAACATAGAGCCTGAAGCTAACACCGTGATATTCACCATTCCCAGTACCTTTACACTTTCAATATGAGTTTCCAGACGTGCACAATAGCCATTTCCTCTCTGTTCAGGATATACACTGGTATTTGTTTTTACAATCCCCATCACTTTAGCCATTACATTAGAATTTCCCCACGGAGATCCTCCCTGATTCACATAAGCCACATTTCCGTCGATTTCCTTTGTGGGACCTAATTCATACAGCAATTTTGTATTTCCTCCAATAATCCCCGACTCATGAATCTTACGGGTAACCCACTGATCCATATCACCGTATTTTATTGGCACAACCTTTTCCTGTGCTTGCATAGCCAAAGGCATTCCAAGCAAAAACATACCTATAATCCTATTCAATTTCATAAATACCAAATCTTTTTCAGCCGACAAATATAAGCAAAAAAAGCGACAGCTTTTACACTGTCGCTTTCAATCCTGAAATATGGAATAATAATTCTTATCTATATCACATTAATACACACGATACAATAACCAAGCACCTTGGAAATCTTCACGTGTAGGATATTTTGCTTTAAATGCATCTCTTGCACGAGCAGCTTCGTCTCTTGTATCAAATGATTCAACAACCACACGATACATATTGCGTTCTGCATTGTACACCACCTTTGCATTATAACCGTCTCCATCCAGTTTTGACTTCAAGCCATCCGCATTTGCTTTTACACCAAAGCTACCGCAAACTACGCTATAAGCTTTCAAGCCATCACCAGAAACCAATTCTACCTTTTCTTCACGAACCGGAGCTGTAGATACAACTGGAGCAGGTGCGGGTGCTGTTTCTACTGCCGGAGCTTCCACTGGTGCCTCAGTGGCTGCAGAAGCCTCAGCAAGTTCCTGCTGTTTAGCTTTTTCATACGCTTTCTTGTAAGCACTTTCACTTGATTTACAAGAAGAGAATGCCAATGCAGTGCACAGAGCCATTCCCATTACAACAATCTTCTTCATGTTATCTATACCAATATTAGATGAATATTCAATTTAATACGTCACAAAGGTAACAATATAAAATCTGCCATACTATTAAAATCCGTTAATTCTATTCTATCGACAGCATGGAGCTGCATTTTTCCATGAAAAAAGAACAACATATCAGGATTATTATTAGATTTGTAAAGTAATAACTTTTAAAAATTAGATTTATGAAAGCTTTAAGTATTGTAGCAGCATTCCTTGGCGGTGTTACTTTAGGAGCTGCAGCCGGCATTTTGTTTGCCCCGGAAAAAGGTGAAGATACCCGTAGAAAAATTGCTGAAGTTCTTCGCAAAAAAGGTATTCGACTGAACCGTGCCGAAATGGAAGACTTGGTCGATCAAATAGCAGCAGAAGTTAAAGACGCTGAATAATTTGTCGTAAATATAAAGCAGGCTTTTTCAAGGGAAAAGTCTGCTTTATATTTTTTTCATCTTAGAATAACTGCTTATGTTTGCAAACGATAAAAGCATTGATAACCTTGAATCCTTATTTAAAGAGGTACGAAAATACATTGAGCTTCAAGGTCAATACGTCAAACTCGATTTGGTAGAAAAACTCACTATCCTGCTATCTACCTTAATCCTTATACTCATCATTATCATTTTGAGCATGATGGCTCTTTTCTATTTTTCCTTCATGCTCGTATACGCACTGGCTCCTCTTGTAGGCAGCCTGATTGGAGGATATGCCATCATTGGAGGGGTAGTTCTTCTCTTGGCCATACTCATTTACCGAATGAGAAAACAATGGATATTCCAGCCTATGGTACATTTCCTCGCACGCTTATTCCTTGACGAACCTGCTTCTAAAGAATAAAATAATGAACGATATAAAACCCATTCCCAACTATAGCGTTGAAATCATCTCTCAATTAAGGGCACAAAAAAAGCAAGAATTAAGAGAGTCTAAAGAACGCATACAACTCCTGACACAGGAATTATTCTCTCCCCAGAAAAGTAAAAACAAAATGGAGAATATGATGCAGCATATCAATGCCGGCATAGCCGCTTATGATGGGCTGAAAACCGGCATCATGATTTTCCAACGCATACACCGTTTTTTTAATCGAAAAAAAGATAAGAACCGCTGATGAAAACCTCATTATTCCTTGCCGCCCTTGCCGCATTTACCACGGCAGGAGCTACAGAAAATCCATTATGGATGCGCTATTGCTCCATTTCACCCGACGGAAGCACTATTGCTTTCTGTTATAAAGGAGACATTTACACCGTACCCTCCACTGGTGGAAATGCCAGACAACTCACCACTAATCCGGCATACGACACTCATCCGATATGGAGTCCGGACGGACAGCAGATTGCTTTTGCCTCTTCCCGCCAGGGAAGCATGGATATTTACATTGTATCCAAAGACGGAGGAATCTCCAAAAGACTAACAACTCATTCTGGAAATGAAACCCCTGTCACATTCTCAGATGCCACACATATTTTGTTCAAGGCCAACCTGATGCCTGATGCGACCGACCTGTCCTTCCCCAGTGCCCAGTTTCCACAAGTTTATGAAATAAACACTCAAGGCGGACGTCCCAAACTCTATTCCTCTCTTCCTATGGAAGACATCAGTGTCGCACAAGATGGTACGACCTTACTATATCACGACCAGAAAGGGTACGAAGACCCCTGGAGAAAACATCATACTTCTTCCATTACACGCGACATTTGGATAAGTAAAAAAGAGAACAATGAGCGTACTTACCAGAAAGTCACGTCATTCAATGGAGAAGACCGTAACCCGATATGGAGTAACGATAACCAGTCGTTTTACTACCTCAGCGAAAAAGCAGGCTCGTTCAATATTTTCAAATGCAACCTTGACGGAAGCAATGAAATGCAGTTGACACACCACACTCAGCATCCGGTCCGTTTCCTGTCATCCTCACAGAACGGACTTTTATGCTACGGTTACGACGGTGAAATCTATACAGTCAAAGAAGGACAACAGTCTCAGAAAGTGGCTATCCGTATCGTTACTGACCAGACAGAAAACGAACTGGCTCACCAAATAAAATCTTCCGGAGCTACAGAAATCGCCGTATCCCCCAATGGCAAGGAGGTAGCATTTATACTTCATGGAGATGTATTCGTCACTTCTACTGAATATAAAACGACCAAACAGATTACAGACACTCCCGAACAGGAACGAAGCATCGACTTTGCTCCCGACGGAAGAAGCATTGTATATGCCTCCGAAAGAAATGGACTCTGGCAGATTTACCAGTCCACCTTGACTAAAGAGGACGAAAAATTGTTCACCTACGCCACTGACATCAAGGAAGAACAGCTGACACATTCTCCAGTCACTTCCTTCCAGCCACAATACAGCCCGGACGGAAAACAGATTGCATTCCTGGAGAATCGCACCACATTGCGAGTGCTCAACCTGAAAGATAAATCTGTCCGCACTGCCATGGATGGAAAATATGAATACTCATACAGTGATGGGGACCAGTGGTTCCAGTGGAGTCCCGACAGCAAATGGCTGCTTTGCGGATACATCGGAACAGGAGGATGGAACAATAACGATGTAGCTCTGGTCAACGCTTCCGGTAATGGTGAAATCCACAATTTGACAGAAAGTGGCTATACAGACTCCAATGCCAAATGGGTACTGGATGGAAAAGCCATGATTTGGGAAAGCGACCGTGCCGGATACAGAAGCCACGGAAGTTGGGGAGCTGAAAGCGATGTGTACATCATGTTCTTCGACTTAGAAGCTTACGAACGTTTCCGCCTCAGCAAAGAAGAATTTGCCCTCGTAAAAGAGAAAGAAGATAAAGAAAAAGAGGAAGACAAGCAGGACGGCAAGAAAAAGGACAAAAAAGAGAAATCTGAAAAAGACAAAAAAGTCACTCCACTCACCTTTGATTTGGAAAACTGCCGTGACCGGGTTATCCGCCTGACCGTGAATTCTTCTCATTTAGGCGATGCCGTACTCAGTCCTGACGGCGACAAGCTTTACTACCAGGCCTCTTTTGAAGACGGTGCCGACTTGTGGGTACACAATCTGAAAGAACAAAAGACCGAACTTCTGCTAAAAGACATCGGATATGGCTCGATGACCTACAATAAGGAAAACAAACAACTCTTCCTTTGCAGCAACGGAGGCATCAAGAAAATAGATGTGGAGAAAAATAAGACTGACAACGTAAGCTTTGAAGCGATATTCAATTACCGTCCATACGAGGAAAGAGAATATATCTTCAACCACGTATGGCAGCAGGTACTCGACAAGTTCTATGTAGCTGACTTACATGGAACTGACTGGAAATTCTATCGTGAAAGTTATGCACGTTTCTTGCCGCATATCAATAACAACTACGATTTCCAGGAAATGCTGAGCGAACTGTTAGGCGAACTGAACGGCTCACATACAGGAGCCAGATATTATGCTCCGGGAGCCACTTTGTCGACTGCATGCTTAGGGGTATTCTTTGACAACAGCTATGAAGGAGATGGATTAAAAATCCAGGAAATTATCGCCAAAGGCCCGTTTGCAGTTAAAAAGACAGATGTGACCGCAGGTTGTATCATTGAAAAAATTGATGGAGAACCTATCCTGAAAGATACAGATTATTATCCTATGCTGGAAGGAAAAGCTGGAAAGAACGTACAGCTCAGCATCTACAATCCGAAAAACGGAAAACGCTTCCCGGTAATCATCAAACCCATCAGTGCGGGTGAGCAGAATGAATTGCTCTACAAACGCTGGGTAAAGAGAAATGAAAAGATGGTCGAAACTCTTTCCGGCGGACGAATTGCATACGTACACGTAAAAGGCATGGACAGCCCAAGCTTCCGCAATGTATACAGCGAATTGCTGAGTGACCGCAACCGCAACAAAGAAGCGGTCATCGTAGATACCCGTCACAACGGAGGAGGATGGTTGCACGACGACCTGGCCACCTTACTGAGCGGAAAAGAATATCAGCGTTTTGTTCCTCGCGGACAATACATCGGCAGCGACCCATTCAACAAATGGCTGAAACCGTCATGCGTCATGATTTGTGAAGACAATTACAGTAATGCACACGGTTTCCCCTGGGTATACAAAGAGTTGAAAATTGGTAAGCTCATCGGAGCTCCTGTTCCGGGCACCATGACTGCTGTATGGTGGGAACGTCAGATAGACCCGACCATCGTCTTCGGTATTCCTCAAGTAGGTTGTATGGATATGCGAGGCCAGTACATGGAAAACAAACAGCTGGAACCGGACATCAAAGTCTACAACAGCCCCGAAAAATCACTGAAAGGCGAAGATGAACAGCTTGCAGCAGCAGTAAAGGAAATGCTGAAAGAAGCCGATGCACAAAAGAAGTAACTATAACTCCTTGATAAGTCTATAAAAAAGCGGGGAAGGACAAAGCATATCGTCCTCCCCCGCTTTTTTATAATAACTCTAATTTTTATTCTACGGCCCGCAAACCTTCATTAATTCTCTTCAATCTCAGCAAGGCCTCAATATAGTAATAATCTGCATAGATGATAGAAGCATCTATTTCCGACTTAGCTGGCCAGTGACCGGTAGAATGTAACAAGAAAGCGACATTCGTATCCCGTGACTGATATTTATCGCTGCTCAGACTGCACAACATTTTTTCCGCAGCTTCCTTGTACTTTTCCCCTTGCCCGTTTCCATAAAAACCAGACATCTCCAGCAAAGCCGAAGCGACCACACAAGCCGCAGAAGCATCCCTAGGTGCATTCGGGATGTCAGGTGCATTAAAATCCCAGTAAGGCACATAGTCCTCTGGCAAATTCTTCAGATACACGTCCACCAACTTCTCTGCAAATTCCAGATACTTAGGATCACCGGTTTCACGGAACACCACAGTATAGCCATAAATAGCCCAGGCCTGTCCACGTGCCCACATCGACTCATCCGCATATCCCTGATGCGTGCATTTCTTGATGCAATTCCCTGTCAGTGTATCATACACAGCCACATGATACGAGGTATAATCCGGACGGAACTGGTTTTCCATCGTTTTGTCTGCATGCGATACTGCCACGTCAAACAACCGCCGGTCTCCCCCGTTGCGGGCAGCCCAGAAAAGCATCTCCAAGTTAATCATGTTGTCCATAATGGTGTTATGTCCGCCCAACATCTCAATGTTACGAGGCCAGGACAGAATCGTCCCCACTTTCGGATTATACAAAGTAGCCAGCGAGTCAGCCGTAGCAATGATTACATCCCGATAAGTCGGATTATGCGTCAGACGATACCCGTTTCCATAACTGCAAAATACGAGAAAGCCCAAATCGTGATCATACGCCGGAATCTCCGAGAATAACTTTAAGGACTCCGTGTACTTTTCTGCCAGTTCACGAATCGTATCATTTTGTGTAGCTTCATAATCATACCACAAAATACCCGGCCAGAATCCACCTGTCCATTCTTCCTTAGCCACCTTCCGGCAATTCCAGAACTTTTCACCCGACAAGATATTTCGAGGCTGCATACTATAATCCGCCTCCCCGTTCTTTTCCAGTTCAGCCAGCGCACGATGTACTTGCACGTCACAATACGCCAAGGCTTTATCCACATCCAGGTTTTCAGTCTTTTCACCGGCACAAGAAGATAAAGCCATTATTCCTATGCCATACAACAGATTTCTAATTTTCATATCTAAATTCTTTTATTTTTCCAAACGAAACCAGTCTACATCCACCCAGCCACGCTCCTTTCCATGAGGAGTTACACTGAACATTCCCACCTTCGCACCAATCCATTTTCCCTGACGGGCTTTGAACAGCGTGCCGGCCTCCGTAAATTTCTTTCCATCCAAGCTGTAGCTAAAGCGACAATATGCCCCTTTACCCACATGTACCCTTATGTAAATCTCTCTTTCGTAATTGGGGAACAAACCTGCTTCAAACTTCCGGCTGGGCTCCAATACGGCTAATGTAGAAACCTGTTCCAGGTTACCTTGTTCTGCATCCTTACATACAGCCTGCTTCAGCAAGAATTTTTCTTCCTGCTTTTCCACTCCTATCCAGGAATAGTCCCAGCCCATAATGATAAGTCCCGAAAGTTGTCCGTCATCTTTTGCCGAAACCTTCAATTTAGCGGTAGCCGTAAATTCCTCTGCCGGGAATTTTTGCATCAACAGATTCGGTACTTCCCAGAAGTTCTTAAAATGCGGCGAAAGTTCATGCCCATAAATACGGGCATATCCCATATTCGTCGTAAAGCCAAACACATCCTGATAATTTGCATGCCATTCCCATTGCAGCCCCAGCTTACGAGTATCAAATTCATCACTCTCCACAGGTGTTTCTATCGGATACGTTTTATCGGTTTTAGGTTTACGATAACGGCTCACCGGGTCTCCACAACCGTCGCCGTCCTTATCAACTCCAATTACCGGCCAGTCATTTACCCATTTCATCGGATTCAGATGCAGTACACGTCCATAAGCTCCCTTATCCTGAAAATGCAAAAACCAGGATTCTCCGGCCGGAGTGTCTACCCATCCTCCCTGATGCGGTCCGTTGATGTCCGTCTTTCCTTGCGCCATCACAATTCGGGCTTCATACGGTCCATACACATCTTTCGAACGCATCACCAGTTGCCATCCGGAAACGACTCCACCCGCAGGTGCAAACAGATAGTAAAATCCATTCCGCTTATAAAACTTAGCTCCCTCAATGGTATGATTTACTCCGTCATTTCCGTCGAACACCAGTACCGGGTCCGAAATGACTGCCGTACCTTCCTTATTCATCTCGCACACCGTCAACACACTGTTGAATTTCGCTCGGCTTCCGGCCCATGCATGAGCCAGATACACACGCCCGTCGTCATCCCATAACGGACAAGGGTCAATCATCCCTTTTCCAGCTTTTACCAGCACTGGTTTATCCCATTCTCCATACGGGTCACGAGTCTTTACCATAAAAATGCCAAAATCCGGATCACCCCAGTATATATAGAACACTCCTTCATGAAAACGAATAGAAGGTGCCCATACGCCTTTTCCATGACGAGCTTCATTATAATATTCCACCGGTTCCACCTTCTTCAAGGCATAATTCACGATTTTCCAGTTTACCAAATCCTTTGAATGCAAGATAGGAAGTCCCGGAGTACAATTAAAACTAGACGCCGTTAAAAAATAGTCCTCTCCTACCGCACATACATCCGGATCAGAATAATCCGCATGAAGCACTGGATTCCGGTACATGCCATTCCCTTCATCAGACACCCATACCTCAGAACGATACTGTGCCATCGCTGGATGAAACAGGCTGCAAACTGACAGACTCAATATAAAAAACAATCCTTTCATTCTTCTTTCCTAATTTAAGTAACCCTCAAAAACAATCTTCTACCTAAAGAAAAATACCCAAAACTTAAAAATCCATTTATCTAAAAACTTTTCGTCTATAAATACGAATCAGGGTTCCATTCCACTTAAAAGAAGAACCTAAAAATTTCTTAAAATGATTCTCCGTTATATTTCTTATAAGCTTTTGCTTCCTTTTCTGTCACCGGCACCAGTCTCACGGCAGCTCCTCCTCTGGGTTTCAGGGCAAACTTTATCACATCCCCAGCTCCAACCAACACATACGAACATTTCACCTGTGTCTTTGTCTTCACTTCTTCTCCCCCATCGGTATAAATAGATGCCAGATACATCTGATTCTTGTCCAGGAAAGAACAATCCAAAGTTTCAACAGAACCGTCATTGTTGGTCAGCATTCCCACAAACCATTCTTTCCCTTTCCGGCGAGCCATGGTGATATTTTTACCCGGCATACCATCCAACACATGCGACTCATCAAATACAGTCTGCAGATTTTCAAACCATTCAATCTCCGGTTCACCGTTGTAGAATTGAGGACGGTCATACCAGAAAATTGTCATCAACGGACTATAAAACACCAATGAAGCCGCCAGCTGATGCGCATGCGTATTCTTCAAGCGCTTGTCATAATAACAGATAGTATAATCTGCGGCCCCGTTAATCATACGCGTAAACGGAAGAATGGTACTGTGTGTAGCATCCGGAAACTCTTCGTTCCCCAGGATACCTTCCTGTGTCAGCAGATTTGGATAAGTACGGCTGAATCCCGACGGACGGAACTCATCATGAATATTCATCATCAGGTTATTCTCTGCAGCCAGACGCACCATGTCGTGCAACCAGGTAGCCCAACGATGACTTGCATACTGCACAAATCCTGACTTCACTCCCACAATGCCCCATTTGTGCAACAGTGGGAACAATTCGTGCATCTGCTTCTGCAAAGCATGTTGATTGACATACAACCAGATACCTACACCTTTCTTCTTTCCATACGCCACCACTTTCGGCATGTTCAGTTTTGACACCACCTTCGTGGCATCCCCATCATGTGAGGTACAGGGCATATACCACTGCCAGTCAAAAAGCATGTACGGGATGCGGTGTTCCGCACAGAAATCAATGGTCTTCAAAGCCTGGTCTGTCGTAAGCGACGTTTCGCGCATGATTTTTCCCGGCTTAATCCAGTCCGTATTCTTAATCTCACAAGGAGGATTCAAATTTTCGATAATATAATTGTGCTCCAGCAATTCACCCGGTTTGTCAGCTGCCATGATGACCTTCCACGGCGTCGCATAATAAGTAACAATATCTACCGGACTGTACATGACAGAAGTCAATGTATGCTGTTTTTCAGAAGAAGACTGAAACTTAGTCAGACACCAGTCGTCTACATCCGCATCTGTCAATGCTGCCCAAACTCCATTAGGCAATTCCAGCGTCAAGGCACGTTCCACCGGCTTCTTCAGCGCATTCACGTCCAGGTATTCAAAATGCGCCTGTGCCCATTGTTCGGCCCAAGCCTTGGTTCCTTCCGGAAAAGTATACTCCGTCAGATCCCCCACTACCTTATGAAAAATAGCTTTCGGATGTTCCGGGAAATAATAACGAAAAGCCACCCCTTCATCATAGGCACGCACTTCTACATTCAAACGGTAATCAGAACCGTCCTTTTTTGATAAATACAATGTGCCCCATCTGTAATTGTCACGCACCAAGCTGCGTTCCCCATAAAGCGGTGTCCAAGTAGTGTCATGGCTGCCATAAGCTACCGAATCCACCTCCAAATTGTCCATCCAGCATGCCGGCTGAGGCAACTTACGCATCCCCAAAGCCATTTCCCAGACACGATTGTCCAGTTGCAATCCGGCCTGCGATTCCTTCACTACCTGTTTCCCATTGTAATTTACCTCATAGCAAAGTACATTGGCTCCGGAAGCCGATTTTTTCTCATAAAATTTCACCTTATGTATACCTTCCGGAGAAGACAAATTCAATTCTATCGGTTCTGCTGCACACATTGCAGCTCCAAGAACCCATAATCCCAACGTCAAAGACAAGTTCTTCATATTCCTTTTATATTGTTTTTTATAGAAATACGAATAACTTGTCCCGACTACTCAATCAAAATGTAAATTTCTTTGATTTTTATTTCACTTGAAACTCAAACGTATTAAACGAATGAGCCTGCAAAGTCACATTCAGCCATTTTTCTCCCAACTTCACCGTCAGTTGCTGCGGATTATCCTGAAAGTTTCCTGCTACCACCACGGTTTTTCCTTCCGGAGTCTGTACCACTAACACCGGCTTCTTATCCTCACCCGTCGGTTTAAACGCCAGCACCTTCGTGCCCGGCATCAGGAAACGGGTGTAATGCTTCACGGCATAATATTCCGGCGTAAAGATAGCCTTAGCCTGTTTGGAATCCACCCGTATCAAGGCATTCTGCTTCCATCCCCACGGACTTACTCCTTCATCCGCCAGAATCGGATTCCAGAAAGTATACTCCTCACAGCCATTTCCCAAATAATGGTTCATCAGATGAAACGTATGCTCTGCGGCTTTCCAGTCGAAAGAACCCCATCCGCATTCACTTTCAGTCTGCACATAGTTATAATTCGGATATTTCGCACGCAGGCGGGTCAGTAACTGTCCTCCTTCCCACTGCAGTCCTATTCCTTGAATCGTTTCAGGCATACGTGGGTCGTCCAGCACCTTTTCTATTACTTCATAACGGTTTGTGTTGATGGTTCCGAAATACAATTTCACGTCCGGATGCGCTTTCTTCAGTGCCGGAGCCAGATACTCTACATTGAAACGGATAATTCCCTCCGGTGTCCATGCACATCCCGGATAAGGCGTATAGCTCCACGATTCATTTTGAAACATTACCATCTTTATGGGAATATTCAGCTCTTTATACGCGGAAACAAACTTGCAAAAGAAATTCGCGTATGCCGACAGGTAACGAGGGTCTTGAATAAAGAAGTCCGTTTCAGCCAGTTCTGCCGGGAATACTCCTTCTGTCTTAGGTCCTTTATTTCCTTGCAAATAATAGTCCTTCGCCGGATGCATCGTATTATATTTATCACTGCGCACCGGATAATCCTGATTGATTTTCATCCAGTTGGGCGGACTCCATGGAGAAATCCAGAAGGTCATGTTCGGATTATAACGCTGAGCCGACTTGATATACGGCACAAGCGAAGTCTTATCGCGGTCTATATTAAAATGCTTCAATTCAAAATCTCCCGGCACCTCGTCGCAGCTGTACCAGTTGCGTGAGAAGTCGTTCGCATTCATCGGAAAACGCCCCAACGTAAACCGCAAATCACCTTCCGGAGAAAACAGTTTCCTCAGAATTTCCTCTTTCTCATTACTAGGCAGCACATTCAAGGCATCCCATCCCAACTCATTGAAACAAGTACCCCAAGCCTTGAAAACGACTACAGAATCTCCCTTATCTACCGATAAATCAGCAGCAGTTCCCTCTGCCTTCGTTTGCAATTTCACCTTGTTCTGTGTCCAAGTCTTCCCTTCACAACTACTCACCCAATCACATGTCTGTGCCTGCACAGATACCTCAAGCAGTGCAAGTCCCATACAACTGAACCAAATTTTTCTCCATTGTCTTTTCATAGCGTCAACTCTTTTTTATTTCTCAAAAGTATTCAAAAAAGAAACACCTTCCACATGCGGACCCACATAAATTCGTGCCATATCTCCCGTATGATACCATTTCGGCTTTCCCGGCATATCATCAGAAATAATCTGACCGTTTATGCGAAGGTTTTCAAAACGAATGTTCCGTACCTTCCGCTGTGCATCATATCCCTCAATCACGGAAATCTCAGCCCGATTACCGGTGTACGACACATTCTTGAACACCACATTTTCAATCCCTCTTCCCGGCGCCTTGCAATATTTCTCATTAAAGAAAATACGAAGATTCACTAACTGCCCCTGCCGGAAGTTTTCAATGCGTATATCTTCAAAGCGCACATTCCGTATCAGATTCTCATCGCCCGCATTAATAGCCAGACAACCTTGATAGTTCAACTGCTTCTCTTTATGGTCCAGAATATCAATATTCACATAATTCAGATTCTCCAAAATCTCCGGTTTGTCCACATTTCCATGAATCCCGATAAAAATAGGATGCGCCACATCGGCCCATAACGTAGAATTCTGCATGGTAATGTTCGAACTTGGTCCTTCAAATCCCAATCGTGTGCCATACACCGTAGTACAGTCATCCGATGTCCGGCAAAATACCCTGTCGAACAATACGTTCCGGCTGGAAAACACATTCATCCCATCTCCCCAACCAAAATAACTGATGACTTTTACATTTCGAATGGTAACACTGTCCGAACCACCCGTAGCACATTGTGTAGCTACCAGTCCTTCCACATACACATTACGGGAATTAGCGATGCGAATACCCATCTTCACGCTCGGGTCAATGATACCCCTTCCCAGCAGCTTCACGTCATGCACATTTTCAATCAGCATCCGTCCCATCATCACGGCTCCACCGGCCACATAGACCGTCTTACCGGAAGGAATACGAAATTCTCCTCCTTCAAAACGATGAATTCCGGGGCCGAAATAAATCAGGTCCGGATTCTTTTTGTCTACCTTAAATGTATCCAAAGGATTGGCAAACAAATGCAGGTTATGAAAAATATCTCCATTCACTTCCACCGAAAGATTGGCCGGTTTCTCTAATGAAAATTGAAGCGTATTCCCTTCTATCGTAAAAGGAATATCGTATGACAACGGACGTACACGAGCCGCATCAATCTTTCCTTTATTATACGTCACTTCAATTTCCACCTTTTCCGAAAAATCAAAGGTAGCCATGGAAGCATGTTCTACATGGTGCTTTGTCTCACGCACCTCATCCACCTTCACCAGGTAAGTGGGCACAAGCACCCACTTACTTTTTCCTTCCGGACGGACTTTGACTGTAAAATCATTGTTCAGCCCTGCTCCTTTAGGAGCTTGCCACGATACTACCGTTCCCGCAGCAAATCCCCCTTGAAAGAAGCAGCACAGACAACACAAACATAAATATCTAAGCAATAAACTTTTCATAAGTCTTACCTTTAACGTGCATACATCAATGTACCAAACCCAAGTGCATCATATCCACCACTTGCTGTACCATAATTATCACCTCCACCTTCTGGAAATAATCTGTCACATCCTATTTTCGTATACTGCGTCAAATCAGCATCCAAGTTTTTAATTTTCGAATAGTGATAGTAAGGCAATGCCATAATTGGACGGGTACCTCCACGTCCTCCTTCACCCATTACACTCTGGGTCACCGGTGAAATACCACCCCACTGATTATTCTGCTGCCAGACATAGGTCATAAACGGCAAGTCACTCTTCATTGCATAATTATAAGCAGAAGCATATTCACAAGCCTTCAGGAAAAGATTATCTTTATAAGCAAAGAAATCATCTCCCTGACAATATGCTAATTGGCAAATGGTTCCTAATAAACCTACACACATCAGCGTATGTCCCTGGTCACGCCCACTCTCCTGTAACTGAGCAAAGTTTGTTCCGGGGAACTCATAATAAATGGCACGCGTTATACGTCCATTGGTTTCACCCACCTGAAAATGCGTTACAGCTTCATTGTAGATGTCCCGACGATCTGTAAGAATACCAATAGCCATCGTTGATGCAATATTACAAAGTCCCCAGTTAGCCCAATAATGCAAATCGTTTGTATCATGATGACGTTCCAAGAAGTCCTTATTGGCAGGATACCATACCGTTAACATCCAATCCTGATATTTTTTAAAATCCTCAGGAGCCCATCCCGGAAAGCTTCTCAGAATTTCACCAGCAATCGCAAATTCATGTCCATAAATCCCTGCAGCCAATGAAACATTAGAGTTACCTCCCAAGGCTTTAGTCGTATTTGCCCATATATTGAGCAATTCTACTGCTTTTTCTGCATACACCTCTTTTCCTTCTATCTTCCAGCGAAGAGCCAGTTGATAAGCTCTTGCTGCAGCTTTCGCAGCATTCATATAGTTTTCTGCACCTGCACCACGAATAATTGTCTCTACAGCTGTACAGTTCATTGTAGTGGTTTCCTGTGCCAGTTTATTATCTCTTAACAAGGCAAATCCTTCCTTCCAAGGACTTTCACCAGAGTTTCCAGTCGGATCTTCATCTAATTTCAAATTTACTCTAATCCGGTTGAAATCATCTTCCGTATGCAATGCATATACCCCTTGTTCTGCATGTTTCATCGGTTCTGTTTCGGGTTTCAATGCAATTTCTTCCAACCCTTCCAATACATCCGGCAACGGAATTTCATTCAAATCTGTTTCCACATTCAAATCCGGCAAATCAATGCCGTCGCCACAGCCCGACAAAGTCAGGCTGATGGCAAATGCGGCTGTTATGTAATAAAATCTTTTCATAATAAATTCTCTATTCTGCTATATGTTCCACTTTTATTTCTGATATATACAGATAATTACCATCTCCTACCATTGTAGCAAAACCTACCGTCACAGGAGAAGCATCTGAAATTTCTAAGTCTATCGTATGTGTACCAATTACAGAAGCAACACCTTCATTCACACTCTGAGAGACTAAAACCTCATCTTCACTCACGAAATACCAAGGGCGATTACCTGCATTAGTCAAATCTGGGAAATCTGTATTTTCACCTTTCATTACAGCAAATACAACTCCATCACGTCCCCCTGCCGCATCATCTTCAGCAACTGTTACCTTAAATTGGTACCTTCCACGAGGCAATGTAGTTGATTGAAAAAGAACTCCATTCCACGTATTATTTTTACCATTAAGAGCCATCCATACATTGCCATCTTTTTCTACATACGGATTTCCATAAAATATACTATTCGTATTCCAACCTTTCAATCCATTTCCTTCTATAGCAAACGGAGAGCTTGTATTCTCCAGTACATAGTTCGTAATATCACCAATCTGTGCTGGCAATACTGTTACCTCGCATTCCGCCGGACGAACATTCTCACCAAAATTTAAAATTACTTTTACATCACCCGATAAATTGGCAGGAACCGTAAATGTAATTTCAGTATCAGACGGAGTTGAAGAAACTTGTTGGTTACCTATCATCACTGTTACAGGCAAAGCAGACAAGTTAGTACCTGTAATTTTCATCGTTTCACCGGCAAATACCGCTACATCACAATATTCAATAACTGGAGCTGCCTTTATTTCAAATTTATCATTTACCACAAATTCCACTCCCGCGTCTATCAAAGAAAGTTTAACCTTACCAATTGAAGCGTTAGACGGAATTTCTACCTGCAAACTACCATCCTTATATTCAAGGATTTTTCCTTCTTTATCACCGAACATCACTTTCAACGCATCTGCAGTAGCAGGCATATTTGTTCCCGACAAAATAATCGGATTAGCCAAATAACCAGATTGAATATCTCCAGTAAAATCTTTAGGTTCTTCCACAACCTTAAACTTAAGCATCTGTTCCACGGTCTCAAATGCAGTAGAAAGTTTTACGTCATACGATTGTCCGATTGTCAAATCACCAGGCACTTTCACTGTTATTTTTTCATTCTCACATGACAATACAGTTCCAGCTTTATCTCCAAACCAAACTTTCGTTTGTCCTTTGGTTGTTTCATCTCCCAAACCTTTTCCGGAAATAGTCACTTCACAACCTTTATAGCCCTGCTGTGGAGTTATTCCACTAACGGTAGCATGTTCTACCAATCTAAACTCGTAAGGCGTATTTACAGTTTGTGAACCAACCGTCAATGTAAGTTTTCCACTTACGGCACCTTCAGGAACTTTTACCTTAAATTCTTCTTCCGACCAGAAAACAATTTCAGCCGGTGTGTTAGTGGCTCCCTTAAAAATCACCTTTACGTCTTCCTGGCTACCCCCCAGCTCGCTTCCAGAAAAAGTTACTTCACTGCCTACAAATCCCCAAGCCTTTTGCGTACCTTCCAGCCCGAAAAGAGGTTTCATCTGTTCTACCGATGGCTTACCCATTACCCGAAACATCAGATCCGAGTTAACTTCCTGCCCCATAAAGCGGACAGATATACGTCCGGTAGTCGCTTCCTTAGGAACGAGCACCTTTACTTCAGTATCGGTACAAGTAAGCACTTCCGCCTCATTTTCACCGATAAACACTTGAATAAAATCTACACCTCCTCCAAAGTTTGTTCCGGTCAAAGTAAACTGATCACCCACAAATCCATAATCAGGAGTTATACTGCTCAATGTAACAGGCTGACTTTCCGGATTCTGAAGCAATACCACTTCTGCTTCTTCATCGTCACAAGACGACACCAGAGGCATTAGAGGAAGCAAACACAATAAATAATATATCTTTTTCATAATAAGACTCTTTTAGCATCAATTCCTTTCAATCTTAATATTCGAGATTTTCACATTGCTGCTTCCATTCATCATGGTTGCAAACCCAATGGTCACAGAAGTCGTCTGTGTCAATGTGACCTCGCACTGATAGTCTACAGGCTCAGAGAACGAACCAGCAGTAACCTGTCTCCATCCGAGGACTTCTTCCGGCACCGGATTATAGGTCCATTGCTTGGCACCTTCCACATTCTGCTGCTCTTTATTCAGATTCGGAATAACTCCTTCACCTTCTACTACAGCAAATACAGCACCGTATCGTCCTCCTGAGTTAGTATTTTCCACTACATGTAATGTAAATGTATAAGTGCCAGGAGGTAAAGTCGCTAACTGATATAATTTCGCATTTTCTTTCTTACCTTGTCCCCAACCAGACTGTATTGCTAACAATCCATCAGGATAAGCTTCCGGGAACTGAAGAGAAGAGCCAAAACCGTCTGAAGCCAACCAATAAAGGGCTGTACCCCACTCACCATCACTTACATCTCCGCGCAAGAATGGCTGTTTATAGTTTTTCAAGAAAAGAGCTGTCACATCACCGGTTGCAGCAGGATTAATCAAAGCAGAACCTTCCACTTCATAACCACCTACATTAATAACCACCGTACCTGATTCATCGTAATCAGCTGGAAGCTTGAATTTAATTTCTTCATTCGTCACAGCCACCACATTGGCCTGCACATCCTTTTGCAGACCTTTGATTACCACACTCACATTTTCTACTGCATCTCCAAAATTATTACCCGTAATCACAACTTCATCATTTGCAGTAGCAAATAAATCACCTGCGCTATTCAATGACTTAATAGAAGAGATTACCGGAGTCGGTATTACAGTGTAGGTATCCGACGACTCCACAGTGTGATTCCACACCTTTAATCCGATTTTCCCAGTCTGTGCCCCATCTGGCAGCTCCACAATAATACGCCCGTCTGTACATGAAAAAATCTTCTGGGCTTCCATCCCGCCAAAGGTCACTTTGACGGCTTCAATCTGATCTCCAAAATCTTTACCTAAAATAGCCACCTGGGAACCTACATATCCGGAAGCCGGATAGATGCCAGTTATTTCCGGTACAGGATAAGCATACTCCTTAAAATTGGCATCTTTCTCACAAGCAAAACAAAGCAAGGAAAAAGTAATTGCCAAACACCATTTCAAACTATATTTAACAATATGTTTCATATTTCTTTTTCTATTAGTGATTTTATCAATACCCCGGACTCTGAATCAAATTCGGATTCAAGTCAATCTGACGTTGCGGAATTGGCCAGAGATAATCACTCTTTGAAACCTGAATATCCGACTTGCCAGCCAGTACAACTGCCGCATGCATGCCTTTTCCTGTTTCTACCTTTTCCGTTCCCCAGATATATACATTCGGAGTATATTCCGAAAGAATAGCATTCCCTTCATTATTCACAAAGTCAGTGGGATAACCAGCCTCTCCTACGACCATACCACAGCGAGACTCATTCAACTCTTCTTCCAGCTTACCCCAGCGTTTCAAATCGTCGTATCTGAAACCCTCCATGTACAACTCTACCGTACGTTCGCGACGAATTTCCGTCAACATGTCCAAGCCATTCTCTGTAACCAGTTCATTTGTCAAGGAAGCTACACCGGCGCGTCCACGCAACTTATTAATGGATTTATTCAATTGTTCGTTGGTTATTTCACCATACCGTTCATACACAGCTTCTGCATAATTCAAATATACCTCAGCCAAACGAAGTACCGGATAATTGGAATATTCATCCTTGTTGGTCGTATTACGTCCATACAAAGTAAACTTATAAGGTGTATATCCAGCATTTCCACCTGTCAGTTTAGTATTGGCATCTGGAGTTCCTATATATGACTTCAAACGGTAATCACGGTTTTTGAATTCATCTCCACGTTTTTGATAACCTTGAAACTTGGGAGATTTATCAATAGGCAAACCATCTGTACATACAAACATATCGATTAACTTACGACTCGGTGTAAGTTTCCAAAGTGTCTGTGTCAAATCAATGCTGGCCGGACGTGTTTTCTGGTCATACACTGAATAAAGAATAAACTCCTTGTTCGTATCTTTCCCCTTTCCTGCAGGATTGCTTCCTTCATTTTCAATACAAAACAAATAACGGTTACTCATATTTTGCATGGCAGCTACGCTATTGTAATTCCACAAGCTATATACAGGATCGGCCATTACCTCATCACACAGCGCAATAGCCTCTTCCAAAAATGCATTGACCTGATCAGATTGCGGACCTGCAGAACCTTCAAAATCAGTGCTTGTTCCATTATATTTACGCCAAGTAGCTTCATACAATAACACTCTTGCCTTAAAAGCTTCCGCTCCACCTTTACTGATACGTCCTTTATCTTCAGAAGGAATGTTCTGTTCGCTTGGTAAATACTCAATAGCCTTATCCAAATCGGACAATATCAGGTCAACTACTTCATAACGACTGTTACGTGAAGCTCTCAATTCGGGAGAATCCACATCCAGTACCGTCTTCACAATAGGTACACCACCAAAAAATTTCAGCAAGTAAAAATAAGAATAGGCACGGAAAAAATATCCTTCACCTAATGATTGGGCTAAATCGCTTTGGTCACCAGCATAACTTTCCGCTTTCTGGAACAACATATTCACCGCACGAATATTGGCATAGCAATTATCCCAGCGTCCATCATTAGAACCAACCATAATCTTTCCGAAACCTACATCCGCATTATTCGAAAAATAAGTAGACAAGTCAGACGAGCAATCCATGTGGTCAAAAATAGATCCGTAACGGCTTTGCCAACCTAATAACTGTCCATAAAGCCCTGTTGCATATTCGCGGAAATGTTCGGGAGTCTGGAAATAAACCACGTCTGTCTTCGTGTCCAGCGGTTCCAAATCAAGAAACATGTCTGCACAAGAAGAAAATCCCCAAATGCAAGCACAGGCTGCTATATATGTCAATTTTTTCATAACTTCCTTTTATAAATTAACTGTTTACTGATGCATCAAAAACCGATATTCACACCAAATGACCAGGTACGACTAAACGGATAACCGTTGTTGTTCGAGGTCTCTCCCATTTCCGGGTCGAAACCATCGGCAATACTCGTTGCTTCCCAAAGGTCATTACCTGAGAAATAGATACGTACTTTCTCCAGTTTGGCTTTCCGTGTCCAATTCTGTGGCAGCGTATATCCCACAATCAAAGATTTCAAACGGATGTAGCGATTATTCTGAAGCATAAAATCATTGTTTTCATAATTCCAGTGTGAACGGTTCTGATGGGTAGTCAGACGAGGATATTTAGCATTCGGATTATCTTCCGTCCAAGTCTGTCCTAAGAACATCGGATTTTGGTTAGTGTACTGTGCATAGAAAGGATAAGCCATCCAGCCTGTACGCATGATGTACTGCTTACCTACTCCCTGGAACATGGCACTAACATCAATACCCTTCCAATTGATCCCGGCATTAATACCAAACACATAGTGTGGATTAGCATCTCCCACAAACTGCAAGTCACTGTTTTCATTTCCGTCGGCCGTAATCTTGTAATCACCGTTCAAATCCAGACGCTTGGTATCTCCAGGACGAAGTGCATCGGCTGTGCCTTGTCCAATATTTGAAAGTGCCGAACCTCCATCATTGTAAAGTGCATAGTAACGGTCTACTTCAGCCTGATCTTTAAAGAATCCATCCGTACGGAACAAGAAGAAAGAATTCAGTGGGTATCCGTTTACAGCTCCATTCTTTCCTGCGCCATAAGAATCAGCTCCTTCCAGTTCTCTCAGCAAACTTTTCGTATCGCTCACATTAAAGTTTACATAGTATGAAAAATCTTTCCAACTGTCACGCCAGCCTACAGTCAACTCCCATCCTTTCACACTCAGATGTCCACTGTTTGTTTTCGGCGGAGTACCACCCAGCAAAGAAGGATAAGTAACTTGCGACAACATACCGTTATTATCTTTCCAGAAATATTCAAAAGTAGTAGTCAACCGGTTATCCAGGAAGTTCAAATCCACACCGATATTTTTCTGAGTGACACGCTCCCATGTACGGTCATAGCTTACCAAACCGCTAAAACCACTGGACACCTGTGTAGCTGCCGGTTGTCCCAATGTAGTAGAACCCATACCTACCAAAGCTACATAATCAAAGTCTCCCAGACCGGCATCATTACCAGAAGAACTAATATTGAAACGCACCTTACCAAAGCTCAACACCGGAGATATGAAATCCATAAATTTCTCTTTCGTGAAAGCCCATCCCACAGACATAGAACCAAAGTTCTGAAACTTATGACCTTTGGCAAACTTGGAGTTACCATCACGACGGCCCATCAACTCCAGCAAATATTTTTCATTATAGTCATAGTTTACACGCGCAATGTAAGAGTAAGTACCATTCTGTGTCTTACCTCCGCTATTACCTTGCTGACCGCTTGCCAGATTCAAGTCATATACACCGGAATCTTCAAAATCTTCACGAGCCGCAGCCATCTTCTTTGAAGCCCATTTTTCCGCATTGATACCAAACATGGCCGATACATTATGTACTTTAGCAAACGTATTCTTATAACGCAGAATAGCTGAATAATACTGATAAAGCATGTTATTTGCTTCCATCAGATAGCCCGGATTATTTTCAGCCTTGATGTTCAACGGATTTTCCGGATAAATTAATACAGGAATAGTAGAGTTGACGACTTCACGTGCTGGATTTCCAAACCAGTCGTATGTCTGTACAGGAGTCACCCAGCGGTCACGACGATACTCTTCATTCTGGAAAGAAGCCATACCTTCGAAACTGATACCTTTCCAAATATCCACAATCGCCTTCAAGTCTACGCGGGTAGTCAAGTTCGTCTTGTTGTCACGTCCACCGTCCGAAGTAGCAGCTGCAGGCTGACGGTCACCCACCTGTCCATAATTAGCATACCACTGTCCATACGGGTTTTTAGCCGGGAACAAAGGAGGTTCATTTCCGTACAATGTATTGTCCAAACCACATGAAGGAGAAGATGTGTTTGTCTTAATCATGCTGGCAGCTGTTTCCAACTTAAACCAGTTTGTCAATTTAATACCGTAATTCAAACGTAAGTTCAACTGTTTCTGACCATCGTAAGCTGTAGCCAGGTTACCCTGGTTATCGGCATACATCGCAGAAATACGATAATCCGTCTTGTCCGTAGCACCGGACACACTCAAATTATGCTGATAAGAAAAACGAGTAGCAAACATTTCTTCCACACGGTTTGCATTACCTAGGAAAATCTTGTCGCCCCATTCCTGATGATTGATGACATAAATACCTTCGTAACCTGACTGCATTTTAAGCAAGTTTTCCTCATTCAACCACCCCCACCAGTTCTTAATGGTTTCTTCCTTATTGGCCTCCAGCCACATAGTGGCATACTGCTGCATATTCGGAGAGAAAGAAGTAACACCCAAGGTAGAAAAACGCATATTAAAATCATAATTCACGTTAACTTTACCCTTACCTTTTTTGGTAGTTACCAAGATGACACCGTTTGCAGCCTTTGCTCCGTAAATAGAAGCTGCACCGTCTTTCAGCACACTGATGGTCTCAATATCATCAGAGTTCATATTTTGAAAGGAGGTGGCATTTACCGCCGGAACTCCATCGATTACAATCAGTGGAGAGCCACCGTTGACTGACGTAGCACCACGAATCTGGAAGTTCAAACCTTCATTACCCGGACGGGAAGAAGAACGAGTGACCGTCAAACCTGGTGTCTGTCCCTGCAAGGCCAAACCGACGTTAGTTACCGCACGGCTTTCAAGTACCTTGCTGTCCACCTGGTCAATGGCACCGGTCAACGTAGTTTTCTTCTGCACGCCATAACCTACTACCACTACTTCATCCAGCACTTCTGCATCCTCTTTTAAGGTAACCTGAGCCAGTTTTTTCGTGTTGGAAGCTGGCAATTCTACCGTTTTGTAACCTATATAAGAGATCACCACTACCGCATTAGGTGAAGATACTTTCAATGAAAAATTACCGTCAATGTCAGTAATTACCCCGTTGGAAGTTCCCTTTTCGAGTACACTGGCACCAATAACTGGTACTCCAGTAGGGTCCATGACCTGTCCCTTCACAGTCACTGTCTGCATTACAGCCTGCGCATGAAGTGCTTCCGCATGGGTTTGTATGTTTCCTCCACACAAAAGAGCCGAAACCATTACGGCTGAATAAAGCACTCTTTTGGGTGAAAACAATAAAAATTCATTTTTCATACGTGAATTATAAATAATATGTTTCAATTTGGTATAAAGAGCAAAAAACGCCCTTGTTTTAACCTTTAAGCCTAAATATCAGAATGAAAGAACTGGACGAACCTTTCCTGTATTACTATTTTTATTACGCCCGAAAAATCTCGTCGCATTATTCTTCCATTCAATCACCCAACACTGAGTTGTTGAATATTCATTGGCAGAACACCAAATACCACTTAAACTTTCATTCTCAACATCCGTAATTACTTTCCATTTTGCAGGAATATTAATTAGTGCCTGATTTTTATTTCCACGATTATTACTACCAAATGCATCAAATCCTGATTCAGCAGTATTCGTATTTACACCTCCCAAATTTTGCATAATAGCAGTGATTTGTCCGGTACTCGGCAAATACCAGCCCGTACTTACACTCTGAGGTGCTTCATAATTTTTATCATTAACGGTAACAAAGTTACGTACAACTGAGGGAGCCTCATTATTATTTACTAATCCTGCTAATTGAATTGTAAAAGAATAGCCATCCATTTGTGCCAAAACCTTCTGTTTATTTTCATCTGAAGTATCGTCTGTTACATTAGAGGGCAAAGTTTGATTTGAAGTAGACCAAGCCACATTTCCATTCGTTGCATCAACTAAACAGAGAACAGAACCATGATTCCATTTTTCATTATTAGGAACACCATTGCCTACTTCAAAAATAACGCCAATGCATCCATTTTTTACTGGTTTAGTCAAATCATTACTACTGCAATCTCCATAAGGATAAATACTACCATCTGTATAATAGAAATCTCCTACTTCCAAATCACGTATAACAACATCACTTGAGACCTCTTTATAAGTAACATTATATACTTTACAAGTACCAGATTCCAAATCAATAGACTGAGGTTCTGTAGAAGAGCCAAAGTTAACAGGTACACCTTCATCATATATCAAACATCCATCCAAAGTAAAAGATACCTTTCCTGAAGGAACGATAAAACGGAACGAACCTTTACCTGTGCTGTACGGAGTTACTTCTTTATCACCAATTTTCAAAGCTGTAGTCCAAGTCAAACTTACCGGAGCGGTATATTCAAAATTTCCCTGAGCTTCAGTAGTTTTATATCTACGTACCGGCACATTGATTTCCACCATGGAGAACTGGTGTGCCAAATTAAATTGAATAATTTCATCCGCAGGACTGTTAACTTCAGCAAGCATCAAGTCTGCCTTTTCGTATGCTTCTGCCGTATTTTGGGTATAGAAATCAACTGGTTCTGCAAATTTTGTTTTGATTTCTTCTACTTTAGTAATGTTTTGTGCGGTCAAATCTGCATTATATGGATAATACGCTATGTAGTTTGCATTTTTCCAATAGTATAATTCATTTTCTGCTTTCCATGCATTACCATTGTACACAAATTTTTCATTGTTACAAATCACAGTCCCATCACTGGAAATGACATACACACCCATTGCATCTCCTTCAACGAATGCTGTAGTACGCCCTGCATCTGTACCTGTAGTAGCACGACTTCCGTCTTCTGAAACAAAGTCCTGTGTATTCACACTTATATTTAGTGCCTGACGAGTAGGTACATCGTTTTGTACAATTTCGTCCTGAGTACAACTTGCCAATGCAGCTGAAAGCACCATCAAAGCTATTGATGATTTCATAAAATAACCTTTCATAATCATAGTATTTATTTGTTTATATTCTTAATTGTTCAAAAAAATATCCTGTCTGCAATCTTTTCCTTTAAAACCAACTCCTATTCTTCTAATTTAATTATCAGTAGATTCATTATTTTTATTTTCATTTGCTTCAAGTTCTTCATCATCCTTTTCGTTATGTCCCCAACTTGGATTATCTGATGAAGAATTCACCTCCGACGATTCACCTGACATATCCGTATCGCCATCACCGCTTCCCCACTCCGGTTCATCCGGTGAAGGATTCACATCTGTAGAGTTACCTGGCACAGAAACCGTATCACTATTTCCCCAAGCCACAGCAGAAGAGATTTCTACCGTTGTAGTTCCTTCTTTCGATACATTAATATTCAAATAGTACACTTTTCCTCTTTCAAACACGAAATCCGTAACAGGAGCAGACACGAAAGAAAGATTTCCCATACTTGGAACTGTTACTTCCACAAAATCCTGCCCTGCGGGAATAGTTTGTGGCACCATCAATGCCTTCCAGTCTGAAGTAGCAGTCACAGAAGTACCTTCCTGCACTTGCTTCAAGTTTAAAAGCCGAACGATAGCTCCTTCCGCCGTACCGTTTTCCACCGTCAGTGAACAAACCAGTTTAGCTACCCGATGAGAAAATGACAAGACCGAATAAGAAGGAGTCACCGTAGCGGAAACGACTTCCAACTGGTCACTTCCCACAAAATTCTCCAACTTACTTTGATCGGCCATTACCGTAAGTGCCTCATCTGAGATTTTACTTCCCTCCACATAAGGATACCAGGCATTGACTGTGACCTCTTTTTTGTCACCCCATAAAAAAGGATCCTCAGAAGTCAGGCTTCCTTTAACATCCACGGTATAGGCTTTCACTACCCCGTCAATTTCTACAGCCACCGCCGGATTCAACAATTCACTCCAGTTATTGTCTACTGTAGTACGCGACTCACCTTTCACGAAAGCCGGAATATCTGCCGTAAACGAAATAGAAGCTTCCTGCGGTGTCTCATCGCCAGTTTCATTTCCCGGTTGATTCGACTCGTCTGCACCTTCATCTTTTGCACATGCTGCCAATAAATAGAGAGTTGCAATCAGAAATGTCCTTGTTTTCATACATTAGTTTATTAAGTGTTATTATTTATTGTTCAATTATCAAATGCACTGTCGCATATACTCCCTCACCACCTTACGTCCAGTCAGAAGATATCCCTCTACCGTACGTTTCGGAATACTCAACTCTTCTGCTATTTCTAAAGTAGTTTTTCCCTCAAAACGCGACATGCTATACACAGCTTTCACTTTTGGAGAAAGCAGATTGACTCGTTTTTCTTCCTGACAAGACAAGTCTTTTGCCATTACCGCACTTTCCATATCTTCTACCGATGCAGAAAGCCCTTCACACATGCAAGCCATTACCTCTTGTTTTTTATAATGACGACGAAGGTAATCGGTCACCAGGTTACGGACAATGGTATATAAAAAAGAACGTACAGTTTCAGGACGAAGCATGGAACGATATTCCAGCAAACGGAGAAAAGCATCCTGCACCAAGTCTTCTGCTTCCAAACAACCGTTCAATTTATAAGAAATGTAACGAAACACCAGTGGCCTGTAAGTCGTGTATGTCTCCGTCAAAAACTGAACAGTAATATGTGATGAAGTGTCTTTCATATCTTTTTGTTTTTCTGTACACAAAAATACACTCATATATACAAATAGAATAAAAAGGAGGTAACAAGAACTATAAATTTTGTAACAATAGAGTCTTGAAAGACAAAAAAAGCCGCAGGAACACCCTCTGAGAGTATTCCTGCGGCTTCCTGTTACATTGTTACTTTACATTTTTACTATTTATTATTTCTCATTTATCGGTGTGTTGGCCTTGCTGGCGAAGGAATGTTTCACGAGCATACTTCCGCTGATGCGTTTTCCAGTATTCCTCCAGATTGTCTGCTTCCTCTTTTGTCAGATGAATCACCGCTCCGTGCTTGGGCGAAGTATAGTTGGTGGTTTTCATGACTCCTTCATTGAAGTGGCCCAGGTTCTTGAAATGTACAAAATCGGAGGTTTCCGCAAAACCGAAGTTATGAGGAGTGATGCTGAAAATGTCATACATCAGCACCCACTTGTTCTCTCCAATCCTTTTCCATACGTTGGGTGCTTCGCACGCCTTGGGTTCAAAGTCATACCAGCGGGCATCGTACACATAGCCACCGTTCATCCGGTCGGATACCGCCTGCTTGATACCACCCACACCGTCGTGCGCCACATAGAATAAATGATATTTATCTCCTATCTTGGTAATGTCTCCATCAATAGCAGATACGCCGTCCATCGGATACTCAAACAAAATCTGTGGCGTGCTTTCTATCTTATTGAAATCATCGTTTACATACACATAGTACAATTTGTTGGCCTCGCTCTTGAAACGCATGGTGTAATAAATCATCAGCTTGCCTTTCTTGTCATCGTATGCCACTTCGGGTGCCCATACACAGCCAATTTCGCCCAATCCGGCTGAAAGCTTGTCGAAACGGATATTTGCCCGGTTCCAGTGAATCAAATCCCAGGATTTCATCAATACAAGTCCCCGGTTATTTCCCCAGCCGTATTCCGGTCCGCGCTCCCACTCCGTCTTGCGATAACCGTCGCGCAAACCGAACACATGCAAATCGGTCATAGCTAAATAAAAGGCACCATCCGGTCCACGGAAAATATGAGGGTCACGGATACCTCGCTGCTGGGCTATCGTGTCACCAGCCAGCACAGGCTCTCCTTCATTGACTGCCGTAAAGGTATAACCGTCACGACTCACGGCCATATACAAACCGTGTGTCTCATCCCGATGAAAAACCATCAGATAGGCTCCCATGTCTTTTTCTTCGGGAATAGCATTGCGGTAATGGAAATTGCGGAAACCTGTTTTTCCTTTTCCAGCAGCAAACAAGGCCGGACGAAGAGCGTAAAATCCTTTATACACATTGTGGTTCAGACGAGCAACATCCACATTCTGGACAAGCACCTCCCAGGACTTTCCATCTGCACTGACCGACATTTTCAGGCGGTTCCCCTGATTCAGCAGTTTCACCCGGAAGTTTTTACCGATTTTATTGGCTACCGTCAAAGGCTTTTCTTCTCCCCGGTACACCGTGAAATTCTTTCCATCGGATGTCACTCCCGCGTAGGCTTCTTCATTGTAGTACAACAACAGACCTCCGATATTTCCATTTCCCAATCTTACTTCGACTTCCGTTTCATAACATTTGTCCATAGCTGTGACCAACAGCAGACGACCGTCTGCCGGAGTGCGTCCCTTGGCCTTCACCTGCATTTCTCCCTCCGTAAATGTCAAAGCTTTGGGCGCATATTCCTTCCAAAACGTCCACTGAAGGCCCAATTCCGGTTTACTGAAATCATCCGACAGTTCCATCTTCCATTCCGGTTGTCTGTTTTCACTTAACCAGACAGCGTCCTGTTTGGTACGGCACCATCCGTCGCTGGTCCATTCTATCGGTTCAATCAAAGTAGAACGTCCCAACGTATGGTAGCCGTTGGCGTAAGCATGATATACCACCCACCAGTTACCGTTCACGTCATCTATCAGGGTTCCATGGCCTTTTGACCACCAGTTTTCACTGGCACTGTAAGTATGCACAACGGGATTATAAGGTGAGTTTTCCCACGGACCGAACACCGATTTGGAACGTGCCACCACACACATGTGGCTGGTAGCCGGTCCGGCAGTTCCTCCTTCGGCCGACATCATGTAATAATATCCGTCTTTATAAAGTAGTTTGGGAGATTCCAGGTACATATCCTTCCCTTCTGTAACCCAGTTAGCCGGATACTTCCAACCGTCGTACACCTTCCGGCTCTTTCCGGTAACTTTCAGTCCGTCATCACTCAAAGGAGTAATCCAGCCATTGTTGGTAAACAAATAACGCTTCCCGTCTTCTCCCACCACATGGCCGGGGTCAATACCTCTCACATCCAGCTTTACCGGTCTGCTCCACGGCCCGCGGATGTCATCGGCATAAATCACGTAGTTCTCACCCGTAGAAGTAGGATAATAAATGTAATAACGTCCCTGGTATTTCAACAAATCCGGAGCCATGGCAGAGCCTTCATATTCTGGTAACGCCCGGCAAACCGGTTCCCAGCGCATCAAATCCGTGGAATGCCAGATAAGAAAGCCAGGTGCATAATAAAAAGGAGAATGCGTCATGTAATAGTCCTTTCCGTCACGCAGGATGGAAGGATCCGGATAGTCTCCGGGCAAAACAGCTTGAGGGAAACGTTGCGCCTTTATCCCTACCCCAAAGAGAATAAAGCAAACAATAAACAAAAACAATTTTCTCATGGTATTCAAATTTACAATTTTCAATAAGCCAAATTTAAACAGCGCCAGTTATAATTGGAACCATAAAAGTAACAAAAAACAGAAATGAAGTAACAAAAGCATTTTTTCACGTTCTAGTATTTTATCCGTTTCTTACCTTCATCACAATAACCTGTGACACAATAAATTGGAATGATTCTTCTTTCGGCTGTATTCCTGCTTCACCTATCAACCTTCACTGTAATCGGCTGTTTTTCAATGAAAGTTTCCCAAAAAGTGAAGGATGAAGGACGAAAAAAATTTTTCTCTATATAGAAAAAGAAGAAAGCCAGGTGGTTAAATCGTCCGCTTTGACAACGATTTTACCACCTGGCCGTTCCGTTGCCTTCAAGCCGCCGGTTCTGCCGCAAAAAGACTTGTCACACATGCTCCAAAACGCCTTTGCGTTTTAACGTAAACGTCAAAGTGCTCCCCTGAGACGTTCGATATCAGAATGCTGACGGTTCCCCAATACCACCTAAGATCTTTTTTCCGCACGCCGAAGAGTTTTCTCCGGCACGCCGAAATGCGCGAGAGTGTACACCGAAACAAAAATTGTACGCCGCATCGTACCCTCCCACGCCTCTTTTATTTAAATCTCAGTTCTTTCAGGGAGGAGTGGTTTTAAATGGGAGAGTCGTAACATCCTTATTTAGCCTTTTCTTTCTTCACCAATTTCCCGTTTACCCATTCCTGCATAATCACAGATAATTTGTCTTTCTCCGCATCCATTCCGGAGAAAAAGAACCGATGTTCCCTGCCATCTTTTAAACGGACTATCAAGGAATCCGCAGAAGTCGCCTCTACAGATGCTATTTTACCCTCCGACTCATAAGGTTCCACCACGGTCAAAAAACGAGCGGACGGACCATAAGCAGTCACTCCCAATGTTTTCCTTCTTTCTGTCTCATCACCTAACGGATAGTCTCCACCGACCACAGTCCGTAAACGAACCGCATGCAGTCCGGTAAGATCAAACGTGTAAGCCGCTTCCGCATCTGTATGCAGAGGGTCTGCAGGAAGTCCCCACGCATAGTTTTCACCGTTTATATTGATACGTCCTCCAAGGTAATCCTTGCCGCAGCCAAAAGAATTTTCCATTACGTTTTCTTTCCGGCAGGCAAGCCGGGAAAGCGGAATTTCCCTTCCGTCCTCCAACAAAAGCACGGCCTCTCCCCAAAACAAAGTATAAACACCCTTGGAGCGGCTTTTAATCGAAGTGGACAAAGTTAAATTCCTGACTCCCGCAATATCCACATCCACCTTTCCGTCGCCTAAAATCCAGGAACCGAACTTTCCTTCCGCTAATGTCTTTCCATCTCCTCTCACCTGATAAGTAAGCATACGCTGGGTGCCATGCTCTTCCGGCGCACGGCCTTCAAATATGCGGCGCGAATAACAGGGATAGGCATTATATATATCCAGATACAAATCACCCGGTTCGCCGAAGATTCGTGTTCCCCGATTGTCTGCGTCTTTTCCAAAGCGGGTCAGAAAGGAAGCTTTCATCGTACCTTCTACCTGATAATGATTCACATCCGTCACCAAAGGAGCGGCACTCAACGAATCGGTACTCAACCAGGCGGTATGCCCTTTCTCTTTTTTACCTTTAGCGGCAATCCCTCTCAAGCCTTTTATCTGAAACAACAAATCAAAGCGGTGAGGAACACTGTCCACACTTTTGTCATAATCCGCCAGTACCACATACTCATCGGTCACCAGCATCAAACGACGCTGGAATATCGGTTCGGTAAATCCGCTCAACACACCAAAGGCTGGAGGATTCTTCGCATCCGGGAAGTAACGGGCTTCACGCTCTGTCTTTTCCTTGAACGACCGGGGACCTTTCATGCTGCTACGCAATCCTCCATAAGCCGGATAACTCCATGCGGCCTCCGTCTCAACGCCTCCCGCCTGAAACATTTCTCCCGTATGAAAAAAACAACGGTGACTTTCTTCCGCTTCCTGCTGCTTCAAATCCACTATCACCATATTTTTCGAGAGGCTTGTCTGCACATAAAAATTATACATATAAGGGGCATAACTGTACCACACCATTTCCGGATTATAAAAGCTGCGCCCATACCGCATCAATGAGAGCAAGCCCGTATGGTCAAAATGTCCGTGATAACCACCGTGCGTGCCATATCTCAGCACCGCCTGAATCCGTTCCCGGGGCTCTTTCTGTCCCGACCTCAACATCAACACTCCGGCATTATCGGCATAGGCTCCCTTCACAGTCTCCTGATTTCCTTCCGGCAAGTCCGGCACGCCATAAATCAAATCGCTCCGCTGAGGAGTGCGACGAATAAACTCCGCATACCGGGAATCTCTGAACGCATAGTAGGCCAGTTCAAAACTTCCCCCTCCTACTTCCCGCTCTGTGGCGTCATTCACCCCGAACATCCACCCGCGGTAATCCAGGAACGGAAGCAAGGCATCCACCATCATCTTGATGGTCACGTAAGGCTGATGAATGCCTCCCTGAATACGGAAGCTGTGTCCATGATGCAAAAGCCGACGGTCTTCCCGCTCATTTTCCCATGTCTTGTCGTATTCCGGTGTCAAGTTATAGTCCACCGGAAACTTTTCAGCCAGCAAAGAATAGCCGAAAGGCTCAAGAGCCAGAGCCACCTGAATGTATTCGCTTGCCACCCAAAGATTATAACTTACCGTACATTCATACCACCAGCCGTCTGGCATGGTATAAGTACGAAATTTGTCTATCAATCCCGATGGAGCATACAAAACCTCATCCACCAAAGCAAAATCCTGAATCACCAACGCACAAAAAAAAGCGCCGGTCAGTTGCGAAACGGCCCAATTGGCACCGCCGGGCTGCTTATAGCGAAGTTCCTGCACAATATACAGGCGGAAAGTATACTCTATCTGCTTCCGGTCACTCTCTGTCAATAAACCGGAATCTCCGATTAAATCATATGCCTGTGCCAGATGCTGAAACATGCCCCCCTCCTGCACAGATGCCTGATGACACACTTTCCGTGTCACCGGGAATCCTTTTTTATAGTCCGACACTTTCAATAAAAAATCTTTTACCTTCTGAGCATACCGTTTCTCACGTGAAAGTTGCCAGGCTATCGCACTGCTCATCAAAGCATTCTCAATTTCCGTACGAAACAGATATCGTTCCCCGTCTCCGTTCACTGCACTATCAGGAAGTTCCGGTACGACCCAACGTTCTGCGTCTGCCAGATAACGATCTTTGCGCTCGGCTGCCCATTTATACTTTTCGGCTTTCCTCCTGACCTCCTCCCATCCTTCTGCGGTATGAAGAGAGAAAGGATAGGGCATCCGGCGAAGCGTTGTGAAAGAAAGTGTCCGGGCGGCAGACGGGTTTGCAGAAGGAAGTATATATAAATTCTGGGTTTCACGGCCTCCGGCCGGAACTCCTTCCGGCACCGTTACTTTCAGTCTCAGGGTATGCATCTCCCCCGGTCGCAGATACACTTCATTGTCGGACAGTTCAGCCGTAAACGCTTCCCACCCATACCGCTTAATCGAGAAATGAATCGTCTGCGGACGCGTCTCCAGGTTTTTCACCGTCACCGGATAAACCACCGTTTCTCCAGGTTCCGCTGCCAAAGAAGCTCGTGAAGCGTGCGCATGCACACTGTTACCCTCCAATATGCGGGCCGATAACAGACGTGCTTCTTTCTGCTTTTCACCTTTTACGTCCAATGAGATTGAACGTATCCGGCGAAGTACCCCCTCCGAGGCCATCGGTGTGTCAAAAGCTTTTATCGGCACCGTCAGCACCTGCCGCTTTTTGCCCAAAGAACGGGCGGTCAGACAAACCTTGCGCACATGGGAAGGCTCTTCCAATTGCAACTCCCGCAAATCTCGTTTCCAGATGTCCGACAGATAAATATCCACCGGTAGTTCCTCCGCCGCCGGTGCCTCCAATAAAAACTCCACCGCATAACAATCTTTCAAGTCTGCCACAGATTTGTCCAAATCAATGCTGTCCAAAGAAGTGACCCATAAAGTCTGAGAAAAAAGAGAAGCAGGTATCCACGAAAGAAACCCTCCTACCATCATTATCCATTGTTTCATAGTCATCCAATTTAACAAAGATACATTTATATAATGTTGCAAAGGTAGGAGAATTCACACAAACTAATAAAACGAAAGTAACAAATCTCAACAAAAATGTCACATCCGACTGCTATATAACAAAAAACGGCTGCTTCCCCTACAAAAGGAAGCAGCCGCCACACTGTATCCGACAAAAAATCAGTCAGCCGATTTCAGTTCTGTTATTTTCAACATATAATAGGCATCACCGTTTTCCCCGTTAGCCGGCCGGTAATCCGTTTTCTGTCCTACCCCACCTACAAGCACATATTCTACATTCAACTCAGCAACTTTAGCTGCATCTTCTTCCAAATCCACAATAAAAATATTTTGCACCTGAAAAGCCTTAGTTGTTTCATTTATACATTCTGTTAGAATATAATATTTTCCGTCATTTGAAACTTTTACCTTTCGGTTAGTTATTTGAAGAAACATATCTGAAGTCACCGACATCTGTCTAGGGTCTTCATTATCACATGACACTTGTACAAGAGTCATCATACATATCATCAAGATAAATCCTATATTTTTCATAATCTCATTTTACATTAAAAATAGTTCCACATCATTACCAGCCTGGATTCTGCGCAAGATTAGGATTCAGACGAATTTGCTGTAATGGAATAGGATTCAAATAATCCTTTTGAGAAAAACGCAAATTACCAGCAAGCGTGGCTATCGAACGTCCATAGTCAGGATCAGTATTACCAGATCCTTCATATACTCCATACAATAGTGGGTACTTCTCTGGATAATAACAAGGCTCTCCAAAATAAGCAGCATCATTTGCCTTTTCTGTCTCATAGGCAGTACCTAATACATGACGGCCAAGCTTCTGCCCAGTCAGGTTGATATGTGCGATTCCCCAACGTTTCAAATCATCCATACGGAAACCTTCTCCAAAAAGTTCACACGCACGTTCGCGACGGATTTCATCCAGCATGTTCATCTTCTTACAAACGGTCTTTCCCTGTGCATGATCCCAATAACCTGCATCCCATACATTCTCTATCAAAGCATTCGTCAGCGGAGCCACTCCTGCACGGGCACGAGTATGATTGATGGAAAAATTCAAGTCCTCATCCGAAATCTCTCCATTATTCAGTTCACAAGTAGCTTCCGCATAAATCAAATAAACTTCAGCCAAACGGATTAACGGGAAATCTGCAGATTCTGTATTTACAGGTCGATTAGCACCTTCTATCAAGAACTTACGACTACTATATGTTCCCATCGTACTATTGTTTCTGATAGTCGGATGAAATACAGCACAAGCGCTACTGTATACAGGATCGGTTGAGTCAAAAATCTCATTATTTTTTGGGAAAACAGGAGTAGGGTAAGGTAAAATGGCATCCACGCGCTCACGTCCTGGATCTTGAGCCGCATATGATATACGATCTGGAATGGAATTACAACAACCAATAAAACGATAATCACGATTTCGAAATTCACCCACAAAAGTCTTATATCCTAAGAATTGAGGATTATCTTGTGCATCTGCTATATTCCCTGTATAACTAATACGAATGGGAAGTCCGTTACGACAAAGGAAAGATTCCCCAAACTGTGCACTCATATTGGTCACATATCCATTTAAAACCGAGTGAACCAGATTTATACCGCCACGAGCTAAATCATAATCATATTTCTTATAGAATATAAACTCTTTATTAGAGCTTTTTCCTGCATTTCTGAAATTAGATATATTGCCTCCTTTGTCATCTATATTAAATAAATAATAGTAACTTAAGGTATCACACTCTTCCCATAATGCAAAAGTTCCTGTCTGTGCTTCCTCAATAACTTCCTTTGCCATCTGTTTTGCTTCTGTAAGCATATCTGTTATTGAAGGATAATTGTCCGGCTTTACAGAACCTGCTCCATCATTTTTTCCATCTCCATCCAAATCATAATTTATTGATGGTACATATTTCTCCCAAGTTCCTTCATAAAGCAATACACGAGCCAAGAATGCTTTCGCCGCTTCTTTACTAACCTTGCCTTTATCACTTTCTGGAATATCTTTTTCTTTTGGGAGCAAAGGAATAGCTAACCGCAAATCTGATGCAATAAAATCAATAACTTCATAACGGCTGTTACGGACACCAAACAAAACCGGATCACTCACATCCAGTACATGATCAACAATAGGAATTCCACCAAAATATTGCAACAAATAAAAATGTTGCCATGCACGAAAGAAATAAGCAGTACCTACAGACTGAGCAATATCTTCCTGATTACCATCATATTCATTTGCTTTTGCTAATAATATATTACAAGTACGAATATGAGAATAAGGTTTATCCCAATGCCAATCACTTTCCTGCACAGTTCCACCACCATTACTAGTTAGTCCGTTGATATCAGTATTCTGGTCCACTGCACTTCCTTCAAAGCCTTTTCCATTCAAGTTCCTCCATCCATTCATATTATATAAAGCATTAGCAGCTTGTTCAAAATGTTCCGGAGTCTTAAATACAATAGCCTCTGTCCCCTGTGAGAGTGGTTCTTTCTCCAAGAAATCACTACAAGAACACAATGGTAAAGCCAATGCCGAAACAATCAGAGATATTCTAAATATTGTTTTCATATTGATATTCTTATTTTATAATTAAAAAGTTACATCTACACCAAAAGTCAGCAAACGACTGAAAGGAAACGTATTATTAGAGTTTTCTCCATATTCTGGGTCATATCCATCTTTTACTTTTGTCCACTCCCATAAATCATCTCCTGAAAAATAGACACGGAGGTTACTAATTCCAGCTTTAGCTGTCCATTTTTTAGGTATGGTATAACCTATCACCAAAGACTTCAAACGAATGTAGCGGTTATTCTGAACCTGCACATCTTTTTCATTATAGTTCCATTTATTAAAATTCTGGTTACGTGAAGCGATGGTATATTCCGCATCCGGATTTTCAGGTGTCCACATCTTGCCCATGAACGTACTATTCTGCAATACATAATTAGTCGTCCACGGAGCGGCCAGATAACCACTTCTCAAAATTGTCTGCTTCCCTACTCCCTGGAAAAATGCGGCCACATCAATGCCTTTCCACTCCAGACCAGCCTTAATACCAAAAGTCAAACGAGGAGCCATGTCTCCGGCATAGTAAAGGTCAGCTGTAGTAATGGATCCGTCTCCATTCAAGTCAACCACCTTTCTGGCTCCGGGACGCAGGGTTTCCGCAGAAGCTTCCTGAGGAGCCGGAATAATATTATTAGGTTTCGGACCTGTATGAGATGCATTCCAATAATACATTTCATAATAAGCATCTACTTCCTCTTGAGTTTGGAAAATTCCATCAGTTTGGTATACATACAGCGCATCTCTTGGCTTTCCAATCAAACGGTTAGAGTTTTTACCCGGATTAGGCACATTTTCATTATTTTCCAGTTCTAGCACTTTAGACCATGCATCGGAAAGTGAAGCTCCTAGATTATAAGTAACCTGACCTATCTTATCATTCCAGTTTAAAGCTATTTCCCAACCTTTAGCCTCAAATTTACCATTATTTGTTTTAGGTGCACCAGCCCCCAGAATAGAAGGATATTCCACGTTGATAAACATGCCATTGTTTCTTTTGATAAAATAATCAAATGAACCACGCAAACGATTATTCAAGAAAGCGAAATCTACTCCCACATCATGACTATTAATCGTTTCCCAAGTACGTTGGTCTGAACGAATACCGTCTATCCACAAAGAAGTATGCGATGTTGGGTTCACACCGAAAATAGTTCCCCCGGTTTTTATCAACGCATAGCGTTCATAGTTGTCGATACCTGTTACGCTACCGGTCTTACCATAGTTATAGCGCACTTTCAAATCGCTCAACCAGGTAAAATCTTTCATAAACTCTTCGGAAGAGATTCTCCAGAACCCAGACACTGAATAAAAGTTCTTCCAGCGCTGTTCCTTGGACAATTTGGAGGAACCGTCACGACGTCCTAACAATTCAATAGAATATTTGTCGTCGTATACGTAATTCACTCTTCCCAAGTAAGATACAAATCCCCATGAACTCTGCCCTCCATAAGCGCCGTTGTTGTCTCCACTTACCCACACATCCAAGTCTGTCAAATCCGACCCCGGATACATTGGCCCCTGATTACGCTTGGCACCTACTTTCTTGGAGGTTTCCTGCTCTGCCGTCATACCCAACATAGCAGACACACTGTGTTTTTCCTTGAATATTCTGTCATAATTAATAAAGCCCCCCAGCGTGATGTTTTCCCATTTCTCCATGATTTCTTCCAGTGAACCCGGTCCTTGCTTATTCCCGGTTTTCGTACCTACCCAATCATAATACTGTACCTTATTATACACTTTCTGCTGATCACGCCGCACCAGTTTGTAGTTTCCGGTACCCGACAAGGTAAGCCCTTCCAGTCCCCATTTGGAAAAATCCAGCGTAGCCTTGAGTCCCCCTCGGAAAGTAGTTAAGGAGTTCTTATTCTGTCCTCCCTGCGTCAAGCCTCCCACTGGGTTACGGCTTCCACTGAACGTATCATATACGTCTCCGTTCTCATTCCAGATTGGCCAAAACCATGGGTCAAAATAACCTGCCCCCACATCGGTCGACGGATTGACAATATCCCGCTTTTCATACGCCATATTGGTTTCAAACTTCAGGAAGTCCAATGCCTGATAATCGGCATTCAAGCGGGCACTGTATTTCTTCTCCCCATCTTCGGCCACCTTCAACTGAGAATTGTTCTCCGCATAGCCCAAAGAGGCCCGGTAGCTGAACTTGTCATCAGCCCCCGAAATGCTGATGTTATGTTTATGGGAAGTGGCCTGTCCGTACAGATAGTCCTGCATATATGTATTCGGATCCCAACGCTCCACTTTAGTACCGTTACGCAATGTCAGAATTTGACCGGAACGAAGCGCATTAAACAATTTATACCCTCTATAAATAGTAGGAGCTCCCGTTTCCGGATCAATATCAGATTCATCCAATGTCGGCCCACCAAAAGATTTAAATATCCACCAATCCATGTTCTGATAAATATCTCGTGGATCAGTCAGGTTAGGTCTGACGGCACGTGCATCATTATACTGCGCCTCAAAAAACATATCAAGCCACTCTGCATTTGTAGTAATAGGCGGCTGAATACCATCTATTGTACGGCTGATAGAACCATTGTATGTAATCTGCGCTTTACCCTTCTTTCCACGTTTAGTAGTTACCAATACCACACCGGAAGCTGAGCGGGCTCCATAAATGGCCGCCGACGCATCCTTCAATACAGAGATATTCTCAATATCACTGGCATCCATCGCATTCAGTTCATCCAACGAACCGTAGATTCCGTCAATAATAATCAACGGAGAAGAATTTCCGTTCACCGAAATATCTCCACGAATTTTCATGGCTGCACCTTCGCTACCCGGGCGGGTTGAAGAACGCGTGATGGTCAGTCCCGGAATCTCACCTTGCAAGGCTACTGTGGCATTCGCAATACCTTTGTTCTTGAAAGCCTCTTCTCCCTTAATTTGAGAAATAGCACTTGTAAGAGAAGCCTTTTTTTGTACTCCATATCCTGTTACCACGACTTCATCCAATACTTCAGAGTCCTCAGACAACCGTATTAACAAATTACTTTTCCCTGAAATGGAAACTTCCTGAGTTTGGTAACCAATATAAGAAACGACCAATTTTCCTGAGGCATTTCGCAATTCAAAATTACCATCTACATCAGTGATTACTCCATTTGAAGTCCCTTTTACAACAACGTTTGCCCCAATAATAGGTTCTCCATTCTGGTCAGTCACCTTTCCACTAATTGTTCTGCCTTGCTGTAACACGGTCTGTACACTTTCTACAGCTAACATCGTTTCTGGAACAGAGACCAATAACGATAAACAGAATGCTGTGACAAATATATTTTCTTTTCTCATAATGTAACACTTAACTTTATATTATTCTGCACCATATACATTAAATTCAGAAACCATAGCTTGATCTCCTGCCCCTTTATGTTCTTCTCCAAAATAAACTTTAATATATCGGCATACAGGGTTCTGTGACAAACGGAAAGTCTGAGGAGCATCCGAATTAATATCGAATGAATAACTTCCCTGATCAGTCCAATTCCAATTATCTGGATTTGAAGGATCTGTAGCATCAGCCGAAGCACAAGTATAAAAATGCTGTCCTATCTGTCCTTTGTTATTACTCTGTCTTCTAGTAATTTCTACACTACTTACCATAATATCTTTCCCCATATCTACAATAAACCAATGTGGATATTTATAAGTAGTTTTCCATGAGGCATGCCAGAAAGTTGATAAATCACCATCTAACATTGCAATAACACGTCCATAAGGTGATACACCTCCTCCTTCACCAATTGTCTCCTGAGAACTATATCCGATGGTAGGATCATTTGAATTATCTACATATCCAGGGAAAGTCCATTCGCTGCGATCCAATTTAACCACAGCCTTTGGTGTTATATTGAACTCTACAGGTTCAGAACTGTTCTCAGCTTCATCCTGCCCAATTACATTCACCACACATTCTTCTCCTGACAGCACCATATTATTACCATAGGACAGAGCTACAAACTGACTACCCTCTCCCTTTCCTTTCACATTTACAATAGTCTTTCCTGATTTACTATTATCTGCCACAGCATAATAATCAAGTACAATATTTACAGGCACATTGTATGCATTATTCCAACTAACCACAATACCGCCTAAATCAGGAGTCAATCGAACAGTCTGCACAAGTTCCTGGAAAGCCGGAGCATTAGGTGAAACAGAAACTTCTACAGCTTCTCCATGATAACCTCTTACCGTACAAGTATACAATGAAAATGTTTTTGCATCCATTGTAGCAAATCCCCGAATTGTATCTTCTACGACGTTATCGACAGCTCTGTCCTTAGAAATCAAATGGTACTGCATAACCCCTTTTTCATCCAGATATTCAACCTTTGTGTACATAAAACTAGGATTACTCAGCGTGTCCGGATTTACCCACGATAAATAAACTTCCCCCGGACCTGAAGAATATTTCACATTCGTCACTTGCTGGGGAGGTGTATCATCTATTGTAATACGTCCTTCCGCTTCATCCTTGCATGATGCAAGCACACAAGACAAACAAACCATAGCAATCGGTAATGCATGCAGTTTGTTTACACTAAAAAACTCATTCTTCATACAATTAAATTTAAATTAACCTAAATACATTGTTTAATATATTCTCGTACAACTTTACGTCCTTTTAATAAATACCCTTCAACAGTACGCTTAGGGATATCCAAATCAATCGCTATTTCCAATGCAGACTTTTCATCAAAGCGCGATTTATAATAAACGGCTCGAGTTTTAAAAGGTAGCTGTTGAAGCACAAATAACTCTTGACGGCAAATATCCTTTACTATTATCTGGCTTTCCGTATCTACAACTGAAACAGAAAGTCTCTCCTGCATACAAGCCATTACCTCCTGTTTCTTATAATGCCGGCGAAGATAATCCGTTACCAGATTGCGGACTATAGTATATAAAAAAGAACGAACAGTTTCAGGTCTAAGCATAGAACGGTATTCCAATAAACGTAAAAAGGCATCTTGAACCAAATCTTCTGCTTCCGGGCAACCGTTCAATTTACCAGTAATATAACGGAGAACTAATGGTCGATAAGTTACATAAACTTCAGTCAGAAACTGAACCGTAATATGTGTTGAAGTGTCTTTCATTTTTATAGTTTGTTTTTCTGTATACAAAAGTATACTCCTACAATACTTCGGTAAATTTTTACCGAAAAATTAAAAGTTAAACAATAGAACCGG
>OODD01000244.1_pt1 | contig 42975 bp, 36 predicted proteins | sample 1671311 | NCBI WGS metagenome assembly OODD01 (sample SAMN06348143, study PRJEB24527) | human gut metagenome | biome: human gut; feature: ankylosing spondylitis patient; material: feces | host: Homo sapiens | place: China | collected 2015-10 | reverse complement strand
GCCCAGAATCGTTGAATTTTCAGCATTCTGGGCTTAAGTTGACCACATTGGGGTCTGACCCCAATGTGGATCCCAATGTGGTCTTGTCTTTCAGCGCTTTCTCAATTTCGTCAATTACGATCTTTAATGCTTTAATTCGGGCATATTTCTTATCAACAGATTCCAGTACATGCCATGGAGCAAAAGATGTATTGGTTTTTTGAAGCATCTCATCTACTGCCACTTCATAGGCATCCCATTTCTCACGGTTTCGCCAATCTTCGTCTGTGATCTTCCACTGTTTTTCAGGATTGTTCTGACGCTCCTGGAAGCGTTCCAGCTGTGTGTCTTTGTCGATCTGTACCCAGAATTTAATAATAACTGCGCCCCAGTCCTTGAGTTCTTTTTCAAACTCATTCATTTCGTTATAGGCACGTTTCCAGTCGTTCTCGCTGCAGAATCCTTCCAAACGTTCTACCATAACTCTGCCATACCAGGTTCTGTCGAAAATGGCGATATGTCCATCTTTTGGAAGTCTTGTCCAGAAACGCCATAAATAGTGTCTGGCTTTCTCATGTGGTTCAGGACTTGCGATTGGATTTACTTCATAACCGCGAGGGTCAAGGGCCTCTGTGATTCGTTTGATGTTGCCGCCTTTTCCTGCTGCGTCCCATCCTTCATAAGTGATGATGACAGGAATCCGTTTTCTGTATAATTTGTTGTGAAGTTCTCCGAGTTTGCTTTGAAGTTCTTTCAGTTCTGTTTTATATTCTTCGTCATCCAACGTCTTGTCCTTAAGATCGATATCTGCAAGATGTGGAATTTGCTCCAGTGGAAATACATTCTGCAGGATTGGGACGGAATGTGCCTGATTCTGCATGGCTACTTCGATGTTGCTTACCATAGTTTCAAGTATTTGAAGTTCTGCCCATTTTCGGTCGGATGCATCTATGATGTACCATGGCGCTGTGGATGCGTTGGTGTCGGACATATACTGCGAGAAAATCTTTGCACATTTTTTGTAATGGTCATTCTGCCATTTATCAAAGTTTGATACTCGCCATTTTGTATCCTTATGAGACAGAAGTGCTTTCTGACGCTCTTTCTGGTCTTCTTTGTCAATCTGCATGAAGAATTTCAGAACCAGATAGCCGTTATCTGTGAGCTGACGCTCGAAGCGACGGATACTGTCGATTCTCTGTGTGTATGCTTCTCCCTCAATTTTATCTTCCAGACATTCTCTGCATGTCTGCTCCATCCATCCGGAATCCAGAAATGTGAATTTCCCTGCTTCCGGGATTTGTTTAAAATAGCGGTACAGGAATGGATATCTCAGGTCTTCTGCTGTTGGTGTGGACATTGTGGCTACTTTGAAGAAACGTGGGTCGATGTTCTTGATTACTTTTCCAATAGTACTTCCTTTGCCAGAAGCGCCCCAGCCCTCGAAAAGTACAATGACTGGTATCTTGTGTTCTTTGATCTTCATCTGGAAATCATAGAGCTGATTTCTGGCAGTCTGCAGGCGTTCTTTGATTTCCTCCTTTTCCGGCATATGCACCGGGGTCCAGTTTTTAAGCATAATAGTGTCCCCCTTACTTTGGCTTCTGGATAAATGTTGATTATTTTGCAAAATGGGTGTTAGTTTTTGTTACGGGCTGCATAAAGATAGTTCCATGTTACCATTTGTCTTTCTGAGTTAATGATAACATGGAACCGAAATAGAGTAAAGGCAAAAGCAGCTACATATATCGTTTTATAGCTTTCACTTTTCCATTCTCGACTTCAATATGTAAATTTCCCCCACCCTTTAAAAGTTTCTCTTTCTTCATTGGGAAACATCCTACATCATCATATTGTAAATACTTTGTTTTCGAAGTTATTGCAAATGTCTTTTTCCCATATTTTACATAATGATATTTATCACGTACTATTTTCTCTTTTTTGCTCTTTAAAAATGAGCCATAAAAAGTGATGCTCTTCGAATTAATTATTATCTTTGTTGTTCCGGGAAAATAACCTTTTTGGGATCCCTTGGTCTTATTATAATTAGTCTCATAATAAATAATACCTTGATTCTTTTTCTGTGCTGCATTTACTGGTATTACGCTCTCACACAGAATTACACATAAAAGCACGATAACTGCAATTAATGTCTTATCGAAAATATTGTTTCTTTTTATTATTGTTCCTTCTCTCTGCATTTGTCTTCCTCCATTTCGTAGTGTGTTGTGTTTCTTGTTGGTATTATCATAACATACTTCCAATGCTCGGAACCCTTTCTTGATGAAATGCATTACTTTCCTGATAGATAACCTATTTATTTTTCTGTTCTCTACAAACTTTACATTTTGCCATCCCTCTTGTCCTATCAACAATAGCTGCGCTCCATTCATATCCACAAGTACTACATTTCCACCAGACTTTTTTTCCTGAACCTGCTGTAAGGAAAGTCGGATCATATTCTACATTTTTGAGAAAATCCCATTCTTGCAAAAGCATCTCATGTGTCTGGCTCAACGGCTTTACACCTTTTTTTAATATAGTTTTTTGACGAGCCTGTGCCTGCTTTATTCTTCCACAGGAAGGGCATCCTGTTGCTTTTTTCCTCGTTCGCATCATGCCTGTAGCCTGCCATTCAGTACCACAAGCACTACATTTCCACCATATTTTTTTGCCATAGCCTGATGTAATTTTATATGGATCTAAATTCATATTTTTCTTCCAGTCCCACTCTTTCAATAACTCTGGATGCAGTTCCGCTAATGATCCACTTTTCTTTACATATGTAATTTGTACATTTTGTGCACGTTTTCTTTGATTACATTTTTTACATCCACTGCCATGTAGCCTATCTGATACCTCTTTTTTCCACTCATATCCGCAAATGTGACATTTCCAGTATGCCTGTTTCTTAGTTCCAATACACACATTTTCAGGTAATGTTACGTTTCTTTCATAATCCCAGTCAGCTAAAAGCTCTTTGCACGATGCAACATCGTTATATCCTCTCAAAACCTGTCTGTTTCCACAAATTGGGCATCCACATTTTTTATCTTTTCTAGTTCGAGAGACTACCGAGCTTTTCCACGAATGCCCCTTGTCACAAATCCACCAGACTTTTTTACTACTTCCAGCTGTAATCATTTGTGGAGTTAACTTACCATTCTTTTCAGTGTCCCACGAACGTACAATTTCAGGATTTTTAGATGCAAGATCATTAAAACCAGCCAACACTCTCATTCCAGAACAATACGGACATTTTCCACTAAGAACTTCATACGCTATTGGACTTTGCCATTCATGTCCGCACTTTCCCTTCCACCACACTCTTTTAGAAGATACTGCTAGAACATGTTCTGGCTTTAATTTACCATTTTTTGAAAAATGCCACATTTCAGCACATTGTGGAAATTTTTCTGCTAATGAATTTTTCTTCTCATAATAATCTATTAGCGAATATATTTTATTACTATCACGGTTTATATCTATTTTATCAATACTAAACCCTGTATTTTTTCCAATTTTCTCTTCTATAACTTGAAAAACTATTTTTATTGCTATTTCCAGCTCAGAACTATTTTTCATCAAGTGTTCAAAAGAGGTCCCATCCAAGGCAAGGCATCCCGGCTCACGTACCCTGATAAGAAAAATTCCATTTTTTTCACATGCCGCATTTTTCTTTAAATCTCTTTTCCTAACTGTCTCCTTGGAATGTCCATACACACCATCATATTCAATTGCTATATTATATTCTGGTATATAAATATCTAGTTCCTGTTTGCCAAGCCATTCCGGTGATACATTAGACTCTACGTTTTCAAAATATTGCTGCAAATAATATAAGATAGCTTTTTCTGGAAAAGAAACTTTTCTTTCCATATTACAAAGAGGACATCCCGTTCCCCGACTTCTATCAATTATTGTTGCTCTCCATTCATGTCCCTGTTTACATATCCACCAGACTTTCTCGCTATTTCCTTTCCTATAATTTTCCGGTAAAATCTTATTTCTCTCATAATTCCATTCCTGCATTAATTCTGGATAACGCGTTGCCAGATCATTAACACCTTTTATGATTCTCCGATTTTTACAAATCGGACACCCTTTGCTCCTACATCTATCTGCTACAGAAAATTCCCATTCATGACCTTTTGGACATATCCACCAAACTTTTCGTTTTGTTCCTGGAACTACCTCTGCTGGTGTAAGACTACCATTTTTTTCTGGATGCCAGCTTGAAGCTACATCTGGTCTACAAGTCAAAAGATCATTATACCCTTCAAGAACCTGTTTGTTTACACATACGGGACATCCTTCTCCCTTTGTCCTACTCATTATCCTCATTTTGTATGAATGACCTTTTGGACAGACCCACCATGCCATTTTCCCAGATCCTCTTGTAATTTTTTCTATAGATAAATCTATATTTTTCTCTCTGTCCCATTCCCTCACTAATTCAGGACATACCGTTATCATATATTCTCTTTTCATTTTTCAATTTACCAGTAGGAATATTTATTTACATCTCTATGCCAAAATCGGCATTTCCATCTTCTCTATCACGCAACTATGCTTTTTTGTTTTTTTACTATAATTAATTCCTGCCAACAACAGATCTCCATGGTAATCTTTTAATGCATCTACATATTCTTTCTTTTTAATCTGCGAAATTGCTCCATGGGCATTTTTATCCCATTTCAGTTCAATGACTGCAGCCGGTTTATCTGCGTGAAGTGTTCTTGGGATAAAACAAATATCTGCATATCCCTTCCCTGTCGGTAATTCTCTTATAATAGTATAGTATTCTCTAGCAAAATAAAATGCCAGATTAATGGTACAGCTCAAAGAGTTTTCATCATTATACTGAAGAATTGAAATTTCTTTATGTGCCTTATCAATTCCTTCTGCCACTGCTTTTTCATCCATCGTCCATAATGCCTCCAACAATTTTCTGGATGCCTCTATAGATGTGATAACTTCTTTCCAATCCATAGTACTGATTGCATTTACGTATTCTTTTGATACTTCTTTATTTGGTATGGATACTGATTCTTTCTGACTGTCATAGGTCAGATATCCAAGATGGACTAGTAACGTCAGCACATCATCTTTCGTTGCAAAAGTCGTCATATCATTACTGAAAGTCCCTGTATTGATCCTTGCACTGCTACCTGCCAACATTTTAACTACAGAATCCTTCAATCCATCCATATTCATCTGAATATAAACTTTCAATGCTTCATATGTTTCCGTCTGATTCCAGTAAGTACCAAACTTGTGGCGAAGCATGGCTTCTACTACTGATTTTGGACTATACATAGAATAATACTGATCTCCATAACGGCTATGTGTACATAATCCATATCCATCATACCAGGCTTTTGTTTCCTCAAAGCTCATGTCATATTCTCGGCAAAGTGTTTTTACTTCTTCCTCAGTAAATCCGAAATATTGTGCCATATCGCCAGGATCTGTCATCGAGTACTCAGTAAACATGTTTAATGCCGAATGAGATCCGTATTTCTTAATTGGAAGAATTCCTGTCATATAAGCTAACCCTACATAGTCCTGATCTTTTAGCCATACTCGCAAGAAGTCCAGATATTTCTTCTGTGCATCTCTGTTCTGCTGGTATTCACGAAACAGGCAGTCCCATTCGTCAATCAGAATTACAAAAGGATGTCCTGTAAAAGAGAAAATGTCCATCATTGATAAAATCAACTGTCCATCTTTAATACAATCTGGATATTTTCTTTCCAGTTCCCTCAATATTCTTTCCTGAAGCAGCTCCAGCATTTCATCCGTACTGTTTGTAATACTTAAGAATTGCTGCATATTAATACGTATTACATCATATTGATTTAAATGTTCTTTATAAGATTCTGTCTGGCTGATAAGTAATTTATCAAACAAATTTTGTGTATTCTCTTCTCTGTCATAGTAGGCCGCCAGCATATTCGCCGCCATAGACTTTCCAAATCTCCTCGGCCGGCTGACACACACATATTTCTGCTCTGTACAGATCAAGTCATTTATTTTTTCTATTAACCCACTTTTATCTACATATATCTTTGAGCGAAGACTTCCACGAAAAAGTACACTCCCTGGATTCAGATAACTTCCCATATGTCTCTCCTTTCTATTGGCAGCTCCTTTTAATTTAAAAAGATTTTATGCTTCTCTGCCTGACCGCTTATTGCTTTTTACAAATAAAGTAGTAGACTTCCTTAATTTCATTGAAATAATGATAGCATGAAAACATATCAGCGTAAAGCTGATTTCGTCCATATAGGACTACATTTAGACTACATTTAAGTATGATTTTTTCGTTGCAATCCTACACATTTTCCTGTATAATATTAAGAAATAATTGTAACAGACAGAAGAAACGTACAAGGGCGTACAACACATATCATCGTGGTTGTATGCCTTTATTTTATATGCCAGAAGTTTGCGGACTCGGAAGCTTCTGTTATATAAAAGAGGGAATTTCTAGTACATAGTTATTTCAAACACGCTCTAGTGTACCAACAAGTTGATTTCTTGAACAATCTCGCGTCTAAATGTTTTATTTCCGCGTTGTCGTCGGTCGCCGTAGCCACCGCTACGCCTCCTTCCTCCGCCTTGAAATAAAGAATTTATCCTGCAAGATTGTTTCAAGAATCAACTTGTTGGCACACTAGCATCTGTTGCATTTTTATAAAATAAGGTATATCAAAGGAGGGCGTCTATGATCAATACTATCGCAAATTTCATTAACAGGCTGGATAGCCTGGTGTGGGGCTGGTGGATGATTCTTCTGCTGCTTGGGACACACATTTTCATGACAATCCGTACAGGTGTGATCCAGAGAAAAATCGGCACTGCTATCCGTTTATCTGTTACCAAGGATACAAAAGCTGAAGGTGAAGTCAGTCAGTTCGGTGCACTTACCACTGCACTTGCTTCTACTATTGGAACCGGAAATATCATTGGTGTGGGAACTGCTATTGCGCTTGGCGGCCCGGGGGCTGTTCTCTGGTGCTGGCTGACTGGTGTTTTTGGCATTGCAACCAAATATAGTGAGTCTCTGATCGCAGTTAAGTATCGTGTCAAAACAAAAGATGGCCGTATGCAGGGCGGCGCTATGTATGCGCTGGAACGTGGATTACATATGAAATGGCTGGCACTGCTCTTCGCCTTCTTCGGTGGATTTGCCTCCTTTGGAATCGGATGTGCTACTCAGGTTAATGCGATCGCTACGGTATGTAACGAGAACCTGAATATTTCGCCTGCATTTATCGGAATTGCAGTTGCCGCTTTGACTGCACTTGTTATCTTTGGCGGTATCAAATCAATCGCTACTGTATGCGAAAAGCTGGTTCCTTTTATGGCATTCTTTTATGTGCTTGGATGTCTGGTTATTCTGGGAATTAATTATGATTTTATTATTCCTGCTGTCAAAACAATCTGCAGTATGGCATTTACACCTGGCGCTGCTGCCGGTGGTCTGGTAGGACGCGGTATTATGATGGCTATGCAGTATGGAATTGCCAGAGGACTTTTTTCCAATGAATCTGGTATGGGCTCTGCTCCAATTGCCGCAGCTGCTGCCCAGACAAGAAATCCTGTTCGCCAGGCTCTTGTTTCCAGTACCGGAACTTTCTGGGATACGGTTGTTGTATGTCTTATGACAGGGCTTGTTCTGGTTACCAGTATTATGAAAAATCCTTCTATTGATATGGGAAATATCACTGATGGCGGTGTACTTACTACTCTGGCTTTTCAGCAGATCCCGATTCTTGGGCCTGTGATCCTGGTAGTCGGAATTATTTCTTTCGCATATTCTACAGTTCTTGGATGGGCATATTATGGTGAACGATGTGTAGAATATTTCGCAGGTAAAAAAGGGTTAATTCCTTATCGTGTTCTTTACATTGCTGTTGCCGCTATCGCACCGATTATTTCACTGAATCTGGTATGGACTGTTGCAGATATCCTTAACGCTCTGATGGCAATCCCGAACCTTGTTGCGGTTCTTTTGCTTTCTAATGTGATCGTTAAGGAGACGCGGAAGTATATTGATCATCTGGATGCGAAGGATGAGACACCGATTGAAGTTATTGATAAATGATGAGATTTTAGAAAGAGCCCGGAAACCAAACGTGAAGTTTCCGGGCTCTTTCTAAAACAATTGTTTTAAATAATCATAATCCTTTTCTTTACATTTCACTAATAATTACCTGTGCATGTTCTGATTCTTTATAATTATCTGGACACTTTATTCTTCACAGCAGACCATCCACTATACACTTTCTTTCCCAGCGCATTATAAGAATATGCCCGTATTCTGTAATAGTATTTCGTTCCTTTTCTTAATCCTGTGTTAGTGTATCTTACAGTATTTCCGGATTTGATGGTTGCTACTTTTCTATAAGAACCTGTAGTACCGGCTCTACGGTAGATTTCATAGCCTTTTGCATTCTGGGATTTCTTCCAGGAGATTGTCAACCTCTTTGCAACTTTATTGGATATTCCACTGATAACCGGTTTAGAAGGCTTCACGGTATTGTTGTCAACATCATAAGCTTTATCTGTCATCTGCAGAACAGAATTTGCACCGGTTCCGTAGGTGTCTCGGGTATCCTTATCATATTTGAAATATATATTGCCGCTTTCGGTTTCGTAAGTATAACCTTTTGAAACACTGCCATAAGATGGAGTATTAAGGAAAAGATCTCCGTCCTCTCCTACTGTACCTTTATCACTGTTTGTGATGTCTGCCATGTAGTATCTGCCATCCTGCTCTACAATATTCCACATATGAGGTCCGGCACCGGTTCCGCCGTCCATGTCTCCGGTTACTGTATAACAGGTAATATCACTGAGGTCACACAGATACTGGAATGCTTTTGAATAGCCCTCGCAGACTACCTGTGTGGAATCATCTCCGTCAAACACCCAGATCAGCTGCCACGGATCACCATAGCCGTCTGCGTAAGAATCCGACATTGCTTCATCATTATAGTCTGTCAGATAGCAGATCATTTCCTTATAAGCAACCAGTTTCTCTGTCACAGACGAATTCTTAAATTCATTTACAATCTGTTTTGCATTCGCAGCCGATGCTTTTGCTATATTTACCATGCTGGCATCTACCCGATATTGATCGGACGCATAGCCATTGCATACCGGCATGGATACCTCTAGATCTGTAATCCTGACAATACGTTTACCGCCACTTACTGAAACAGAATAATTGTAGCTCCACTCCGTATTTGCCGTTTTCTCATACCAGTATAATTCATAAGGACAATCTGTCCGGAGACAGCTAAGAACTTTGTCTGTATCCAGATTATCAAAAGTCTGTGACACTTCCTTTTCTAACCGTGCTCCCGAAGCAGAAGTCTGCCAGCGAAGCCCCATATCTGAAGTGATCTTGAACTTTGTGCTTCCACCTTTTGCTGCTATATTGGTTACTTTTGTTTTCATCTCTTCATAAAGAGCCTGCTGTACACCGGAAAGAACGCTCTCGCCAATAGAAGTGGCAGGAGCTGTAGCGGCATCTTTCTCGTAGAAGAACTGATTTGCATACTCCCCAAACAGTTCATCATTGTTTGACGAAGTATCGGTATTCAGACTGACTTTCTCTGTTACATGAACAGAACCATCCGGGAGTTCTTGTATTGTTCTTTCTGTAACTGTAAAATCATTTCCTGCTGCGGTATCATCAGTAATGCTGCTATCTGTAACATTGCTGTCTGTGATATCATCATCTGCACTATTGAATTCAGCAATGTCACCACCTGAAATCGCTTTATTCTCTCCGCCATCTGTAAAAACTGTGGCGTTGAAATCTGCATCCGCATTTGACTTTCCCTGATTTTTTGCTGAAGATGTTTCTTGTTCTGTGCCATTCTCAGCAGATGGAATCTGATCCGTGTTAGAAAATGTCTCTACTCCCATCCCATCTGTAAACTCGTCTGCTGCCAGTACCGGTGCTGTCAAAGTTCCTGCTGCCAGCACGAGACTTAAACTCAAACTGATAAAACTTTTTCTTCTGTACATACTTCCTCGCTCCTTATCCTTTGTTTTTACTCAATATTTCGTTCACTTGATATCTACAAATTACCTCACCGCGAAGCAGCTCCCGCATTTTCGTTCCACTGCAATGGGTGCTAAACGTGTGACGCTGCAAGCCCTAATATCTCTCTATTAATAAAATACAAGATTTCAGGAAATGCTGCAAGTGATATGGGACAAAACGACATATTTCGGGATAGTTGGCCAGGATTACTGCATACTTGGCGTGGACTGTGGTGTCTGCATCTTCGGAAGTTTTACCGTAGCTGTCGTATTGCTGCCTGAGGAATGGCTGGATCCGCCCGAGGAATGACTTCCGGAAGAATGCGAATTATGATTGCTGTGAGAGCCATGACTGCTGTGGCTGCTTGAGGAATGAGATGCATGGCTTCCGTGAGTGCTTGATCTATGGGAACTATGGCTGCTATGGGAGCTGTGCGATCTGTGAGAACTATGAGATCTGTGTGCGGCATAGACATCACTATCTGCAAGCATAACTCCGAGGATCACCATCATAGAACCAATCATGGCAACTTTAGATCTGGAAATGTTTCCCTCTTCCTCCTGCATAAAATCCTCGATTCCTTTTTTATCTGCGGAAAAATATCTTTCTTATCCATTCTCATACCTTCTTTCTGCTATACACCTTTGTGAGCCTTCCATTAGTGACCTGAATTGAATATACATTATTTTTAATTTTCAACGTTGCCTTACTGTTGAGTTTTCCGTTTTTCCATGTACCTTTTATATAATTTTTATTTTTCCAGGTATACGTACCGGTGCCGTTCATTTTGTCATTTTTCCAATGACCCGTGAATTTGTCCCCGTTTTTAAACCAGTAAGTGCCGCTTCCGTTTCTTTTATCTTTTGAAAAATATCCTGTGAATTTGTCTTTATTTTTATATTTAACAGTTGCTTTTCCCTTCAGATAATTATTATCCCACGTTCCTGTGATAACAGTTCCATCCGCACAATAATAGGTTCCTTTTCCCTGCTTGGAAGGGAATATATCTGGCTCCTCTTCATCCGGATCACTTGATTCGCTATCATCTACATTTCCAATATAGCTATCTCCCGTATCATATGTAATGGTTTTGACAGACGCCATTACTTCACATGGCTGTCTGATCCCTAAAGTAAGTATCAGACTGATCATCACAAAAATAAAAACTTTTTTCAAATTCTTCATTCTCTTTCTCCCTCTTACTGACACCAGGACTTCAGAATTTCTATAGTCTGCTTATCATTTTCATACAGTTTCTCAAACAGTACTTCCTGGATTCCTTTGTAAATACTACATCTGTACTCCTCTTCCATTCTCGGATATACCGTCTTATATCTGGCATAACTGATCACCGGACAACTTCCGCCATATGGATGATATACACAGTCACAGCAATCCGTCAGTCCTTCCAGACAGGATGCATTGACAAGCACTCTACACGCAGGTGCGCTCATCAGCTGATTATAGTCGTTATCATAGACATTTTCCAGACAAAAGCTGTCATCGCCCATTTCTGCAAGCATTCTCGCCTCATCACAGCTGTATACTTTTCCGTTATAATAATATGCCATCTGCCCGATTGCACCACCGCACGGAGAACGCAATTCCATGTAATTTCCAGCATCATGGTTAAAAAGCTTATCCAGAAAGATTCTGGCATGGCCTTCAATCATAAATATTCCTTGTCTGTTAAGTTCCAGAATATATTCAAATATCTTTCTGTAAAATTCCAGAAATTCTTCTACTGTATATCCTATTGTATCCCAGTTATCCTTTGCATATCCTAACGGTGTTAATGGACGGACAATTATCTGCTCTAATCCAAAAGCATGATACTGATCTACCAACTCTTTGTACCTTGTAAGAGAATATCTGGTAGTTGTCTGAATTGCAGATACTGAAATCTCACTTTCTTTTAACTTGTGCAGGCGCTTTTCCAATATTTTAAAAGCATTCCTGTTCAAATACGGTCGGTTCCTGTTATGGAGAAGTTCATCCCCATCCAGAGATGTACAGATCGAAACCTGATTTTCTGCAAGAAACTGTATTTTTTCTTCGTCCAACAACATAAGATTAGAAACCAGTGAAAACTCAATTTCCTTATCTGTCTGTTGTGCTTTGGTATACTCTACAATATGCCGGAGTGTCTCGAAGTTCATCAGTGGTTCCCCACCCTGAAACTCAAAAGTCAGGAAATGTGACGGTGCCTGCAACGCTATGTCAACAGCCCTTTCTGCCGTCTCCAAAGTCATCTTTGTATGTCTGTCAAGGTCTGTAGATGCCTGACAGTACACGCATTGCTGATTACATTGTTTCGTCAGTACAAAGATGTGCAACGATGCTCCCTGAAAAAGATTTCTTCTGTACTCCCGGAATTCTGCGCCTGCTTTCTCCACAAAATCATAAGTGCTGCCTTCATAAAGAAAATATTCATCCTTAAGCCGGCCTGCAAGTTCTTCCTGTGGATCAAGTTTATTAGTGACAAACCGCAAAAATTCATCTTTAGTCAGAAAAATATATCTTCCTAAATCGTTCGTCAAAAGATATTTATCTCTTATCTTCTTATAATTAAAATAATTTCTTTTCATCGCATTCATCATCCTAAAACTCTGACTTTATATTTTGTATAATGATAGGTGGAGAAGAAAAATCCTCCGCATTTCAATTTTTCTCCGCACTTTTCACACTGATCGAAGTATCGGATTTTATAATCGCTGATACTGTTCTTATAGCAGTACCAGTATTTCCTGTCAAAAAGACATAATGGAAAGTTATAAAGTCCCGGTTCTATCCCGCACCTGAAGCTCTCCTCCAGTGCACTTTGCAGGTAAAACTTAAGCTCATCCATTTCTATCCAAACCAATTCTCTGTTCTTCCAGGCATTTCCCAGAACTTCCATTCCCATAATATTTATGTATCTCACAGCCGGAAATTCCTGATGAATAAACTGAATGATAGAATTTAATTCCTGATAATTCAATCTGGAAACAACAATACGTATTCCAACTTCTACACCAGCTTCCAACAAATGGTGAATCCCAGCCATTGTCTGGGCAAAACTTCCCGGGCATCCGGCTATCAGGTCATGTTTCCGGGCTCTGCACTATGTACCGGAATCTCAATTTTAAATTTTTTATTGGAAAAAGCTGAAAATTTCTCCGCATATTTACGATCAGCAAAACTTCTTCCATTCGAAAGCATCAAAACTTCTGCTTCCTCTGCCTGTTCCGTCATACGCTGGATCAATGGAAGTAACTGATATTTCAACAATGTCGGCTCTCCTCCGGTGATATCTACATGACTCAGATCCGAAGGCAGTAAGGAAATGTACTCCATCAGATATTCACTTGTGATATGATTCGGTCTTGTACGGGCTTTTACCGAATCCGGACACATAACACAATTGGAATTACATTGATTTGTCACATAAACCAGCGCACTGGATGAACTTCCATCGTGAAGTCTGATTACTTTTCCCTTTTGCGTAAGTTCTATTACATCTCCATGGCAAAGGTCCTCTGTTTCGTCATTTATTATGGCAGTTTTTTCTCCATTCCTGTCAACCGCATACCAGATGTCCTCACTTTTCTCAATTCTCCAGAGACAATCATTTCTCAGATCCGTCAACTTCGTCAAATCATTCATTTTAAGCGCCATACTCCAATCAAATATGTAATCATTCCTATTAAAATAAATACCGCAAAGGGAATATATCTGACAACCATAATCTGTTCCTTGCCATACTTGGACTTCTCCCATCTCTTAATGGAATCCGCTTCCTCCTGTGTAATTCTTGACTTCGTAGTCTCATCTGTAGTAGTTGGTAGCCCTTTTACTCTGGATCCATAAAACTGCTGAACCGCGAAATAAGATAAAATCATACCAGCTTTCACATCGCATGTCCGGATCCATTCATAATTAAATCTATCCGTAAATTTCAGACTAAAATGCGTTACTACAACAAGAATCACCGTCATTCCCAACGTTCTGAAATCATATCCGCCCCAAAAAGTAAAACTGAGAAGTGAATATACCGTCAGCATACAGATGGTCCATATCTTCTTATGCTGAATCCTGGCTGATACCAGCTTATTTGTCATCAAAATTCCTATCAGAGAGAAAAAAATCCTGTTACTTTCAAAATAATCTCCGAGTACATAACTGCAGGCAGTATAGACCAGAGATAGAAATAATATGGAAAACCCTATATCCCACAACTGCTCCAGCTGAATTTTTCCCTGATGAAAGGTAACTGCCCTCTCTTTGTGAAAAACTGTAAGCCACAGGGATTCTCCGATCAGATAAATATATGCCTCAATAAAAATCAGCATAAACATGATCATGGACGGAAACAACATCTTATCCGAAACTGCATACCATCCGGCAGGATAAATAAAATTTACAAACAGCCATAATTTCGAATCGCCTGCCCCCCATAACTTCCACGCAAAAAACAAAATTGCAATCACAAGTGCCGATAACAGATTCGTCAGGAACAGAGAAATAAGCTCTCTGTGCCAGAAATAATATAAAAATGCCAGCACAATTCCCGGACACATTCCTGCCTTCAGCCATTTGTTGTAAATTTTTCCCCGCTTCCAGTCTGTTACTGCTGCAACTGCACAAATAAAAATAAGATATAAAAGCATAAGGTATTCAACATGGCTTGCGAAATAATCAGTCATACAAATCACCCATATTCTTAATCGTTGCTATCAGAACATAATTTCTGAATTCATTTAATATCATAAACAGTTCTGTCCTGCATTTTTCAAAACGCAAATGGTAATAATTGTCTTCTTCTACAACTGAGATATCTGCAAGACTCCCAAAAGCCGATACTGACATTTGAATCGCATCACGACTGTAGATTTCTTTATTTAATAACAGACTATTCTTCATCCTTCCACGCCTCTGCAATCTCTTCCAGATTATACTCTTCATCGCTGTCGATCTTTTCTTCCGACTCTTCCTGCGGAATAAACGCACTATATAAAGCCCGCGTCACAATCAACTCACGAATCTGTCTGGTATCATTACCAATAGCCAGCTTCATACTCTGATCCAGCAATTCATTCTGAAAACACCCTGCATCTTCAAAATCCACAGCCTTCATTCCTCCATCAGCTGCCCGCTCCTTGCTGGAAAAAAAGATCAAATATTCGTCAGAGTTCTGATCATGTGAACTTCCAGTTTTTTTCCGCCTAAATCGAGAGTCCCTATATCTGTGCTTCAAAATAATTCTATTTTTCCGTCTTTTCTCCATCTGATCCTGCATTTAAAAAGTTCATGATCTCCTCATATGACCGCCCACTTTTTACAACTGCTGACAGGATCTCTTCTTTTCTTATGGCATCCCGCTTGTCTAACAGTTCTTTCAGATTTGCTGTTGCCTGGTCATACTTTTTCTTCGCTGCGATCACATCAGCCTCTGCTTTTTCAATCTTTTCTTCCAATGCTTCCTTACTTGTTTTTCTTGTTCTTGCCATCTTTATTTTCCTTCCTTATTCTGCTTTTTTCAGTTCCTTACTCAGCTCTGATGCAAAATATTTTATACTGTTCGCATCCAGTCCAAAGGCTTTCAATATTACTTTCTGGTCCGCTGTTACTGCATGATCCAGACGGTATATATTGTCTAACTGACGTACCATTTCTATTTTTTCCAGCTCTTTTATTGCCGCCGGTACAGTCATATGGTTCAGTTTCTTATCCAGTTTTTTCATTTCTTCTTTTAGTTTTACATACATCTTGCAGCGCACTATCATGGCTACAAATTCAACAAATATCTTCGCTCTTGCTGATTCTTCTGAATACACCCGGATGCTCTTATTCCCCAGATATGATTTGTCTCCGCGGAATAGTTTCTCCGATACATCCCTGCTCTTATACAGTTCGATTGCTTCCTTCGCACTCATCTTTTCCGATGTAACGATACAAAAATATCCTGCCAGATCCAGTTCTCTTTCTACCACACTGCACCGTTCTTCTGGTAGTATAAAAGCCTGGCTCTTTTCATCATAATGAAGGTTAAAATACTTCTCAAATCCAGGACCGAATTCCTTTACTTTATTCTGGTACTTTTTCAGATACTGCGTCATCTGGTTGATCCGGTTTTCAATCTCTATCCGTTCTGCGCTTTCTTTGGAAATACTATGATACAGATGAAAATAACGCTCTTTTTTATCACCTGCATACAGTTTGTGCCGTATTGTCTTTCCGTAAACTCCATATTCATAGATATTGTTTACCCGCTTATTTTCGAATGTCCCTTTATTTTCCAGGATCAGTTCATTCACAAGGGCAGACATCCCTTTCACCATGATAACAAAACTATACCCACATTTATCCATATATTGTATATTCTCGCAGCTGAAATATCCCCTGTCCAGAATGAATCCGATCTTCTTATAACCATATCCGGATGCTTTATCCAGCATGAACTGAAGCTGGGAGATATCATTCAGACTTCCTGAATATTTTTCATAAAATAATGGTTCCTGATTATGGATATCATACGCAACTGCATAATTAAATACCGGCTCTCCCATATCTACTTTCGGATGCCCAAATTCAACCATTTTTATATCCCCGGCCTGACAGTTTTTATTCGTTGAATCATAAGAAATATAAATCTTTTCACGGTAATTCCGTGACTCATTCCATGTATTCAGAAATCCTGTACTCTGGTCATCTGTTACTGAATTCAGGAAATCTGATACGGTTGAATCGCTGTATTGTTTCATCTTTTCCGTAAAAAGTGGATGGCTGTATGTATAATCCGGATAGTACTGCGCTGCATTGTTTTCTGCTATGATCGAATAAACAGCCAGATCTAAAAACAGCCCCATATCACGCGATCCAAAATACTTTCCAAGGATATCGTTCAAGCTGCATTCTTCTATGATCTTACGCAGTACAAAATATGTTCCTACCCTGAGACAACTGCTTCTGGAAGTCCTGTTTTTGCTTTCCGGAAGCTCTGCATCGGGGAAATATTTCAGGAAATTTTGATTCGGTTTCATGAGTTCCGGATCCGTATCTGACAGTTTTCCGATTGTTACTCTTTTGGGAAAAGTATACTTCCGGGATGGATCATAAACCCGGTCATACTCATACTCTATATATACAACATTTGACTTTTTTCTTCGTGTGATCTTGCCTTTTACAGTTGGTACTTTCACTAAAAAATCCAGATACATAGCGCCCTCCTTTTAGGCGGTTATCCGCCTAAAATAATTGTACTATATTTCCCGGCTGTCTGCAATGGAAAAGCGCAGAAAACCGGGATTTTTTATGATTTTATTTTTGTTCTTTTTTCTTTAGGCGGAAAAATTACTGGAAGTTCACATTTCAATTATTATTAAATATTTTCAAATTTTTAATACCGATGTATTTTTGTCAGTAAGTTCCAGAATATATTATGATATCATTTCTCTATACTTTTTCCATTTTCTCTATGGTACAGCTATGTTTCTTCGTCTTTTTATCATAATTAATTCCTGCAAGCAGCAAATTTCCATGATAATCCTTCAGTGCATCTACATAATCTTTTTCTTTGATCTGAGAAATTGCTCCTTTTGCATTTTTATCCCATTTCAGCTCCAGAACCACCGCCGGTTTGTCTGCATGAATTTTTCTTGGAATAAAGCAGATATCTGCAAATCCTTTTCCTGTGGGCAGTTCCCGTACAATTGTATAGTATTCTCTTGCAAAATAAAATGCCAGATTGATCGTGCAGCTTAAAGAATTTTCATCGTTATATTGGAGAATTGAAATTTCTCTGTGTGCTTTATCAATTCCCTCTGCTACTGTTTCTTCATCCATGTCCCATAATGAATTAAGTAATTTTCTGGAGGCTTCTACAGATGTAATTACTTCTTTCCAGTCCATGGTGCTGATCGCATTCACATATTCTTTCGATACCTCTTTATTTGGGATCGATACTTCCTCTTTCAGGCTATCATATGTCAGATATCCAAGATGGACCAGAAGCGTGAGTACATCATCTTTTGTTGCAAAAGTTGTCATGTCATTACTGAAAGTACCTGTATTAATCCTGACACTGCCACCTGCCAGCATTTCAACCACAGAATCCTTCAGACCATCCATATTCATCTGAATATAAACTTTCAGTGCTTCATAAGTCTCCGTCTGATTCCAGTAAGTTCCAAATTTATGACGCAGCATAGCTTCTACTACCGATTTAGGACTATACATAGAATAAAACTGATCACCCTCACGGCTATGTGTCCATAACCCATAACCATTGTACCAGGCTTTTGTTTCTTCAAAACTCATACCATATTCCTGGCAGAGCGCATCTACTTCTTCTTCCGTAAATCCAAAATATTGCGCTACGTCACCTGGATCTGTCATTGAATACTCGATGAACATATTTAACGCAGAATGAGAACCATATTTCTTGATTGGAAGAATTCCCGTCATATAAGCCAGTCCTACATAGTCCTGATCCTTTAACCATGCCCGCAGAAAATCCAGATATTTCTTCTGTGCCTCTTTATCTTTCTGATATTCACGAAACAGGCAATCCCATTCATCAATCAGAATGATAAAGGGACACCCTGTATACGCAAAAACGTCTTTCATTGTCTGAACTAAACTTGTTTTCTCTCTGAAACGGATTTTTTCATAGGCTTCCTGTAAATCCATAATAAGATAGTTACGTAACTTTGAAAGCATTTCTTCCATATTGTGCGTTTCACTCAGAAATTGCTGCATATTGATTCGTATGACATCATACTGATTTAAATGTTCCTCATACGATTCCGACTGACTGATAAGCAATTTATCAAACAGCGGCCTGGTATCCTCATCTTTTTTATAATAGGCAGCCAGCATATTCGCAGCCATAGATTTGCCAAATCTTCGTGGACGGCTGACACAGACATATTTCTGTTCTGTGCAGACCAATTCATTGATTTTTTCAATTAACCCACTTTTATCTACATATATTTTTGACCGAAGGCTCCCACGAAACAACATACTTCCCGGGTTTAGATAGCTTCCCATTGTTCTACCTCCTGCGATTGTCCTGTTATTACCACTTTTAAAATAAAAAATTTCACAGTATCACTATCTTATGTACGACAATGATACCATGAAATCATTTTAGCGTAAAGGTGGAATATTTTCTAATTTCAGGTACACCTTAAACTCCGTTCTTCTGTTATTACTCTGAATCGGACTGGTCAATATCATATGTCAGTTTTGCCAAAGGTCTCATATGCCAGTTTTCCTTTTTAATGTCAGACATATATAAAGTATTCTTTAACTCTTCTCCGGAATTAAATAATTTCGGAAATGTATTCAGAATTTCCTCAATTCTTTTCGGAGTATTGATATACCGATTTCTCAGTAAATCTTTCACATAAGATTTGTGTTCATTATATAAATCACCAAGATGCAATCTTTTTATCTGTCTGTCAGCCTCAGCTTTTTTGTCTTTTGAAAAATTTTTAATTACAATTTCAAATTCATCTGATATCCCTTCTATGATCTTTATGTAATCTTTATTACCATCCTTTGTTTTTATATCAAATGAAATATCATAACCAAATTCATCTTCATATGGATATAATATAGGATCTTTTACTGTATCCAAATTTGATTTAGCTGTATTGCAAATCGAACAACATGGAACCAGATTAAATATAGATAATGCCAGATATGGATATTTTTTCTTAGGATAATAGTGATCCAGCTGAGCCTTTACTTTACCAGATTTAATCGTCATTATATACTCTCTGTTACAGTAAGGACACACAGCTATATCTATAATCCTGAGTACCTTATATGCTGCTTTTCTCTTAGAAAAATTATCAAATTTAAATATTTTTTCCAAAAGATCTTCCCCTTCTTTTTCCTGAAATTCTCCAATCATATCAATATATTTTTTCATTTCTCTTTTTGATGATAATAATAATTTTTTTAATTCATCTTCTCTCACTTTACCATTATCGTCATATAATAAATTGTATAGCTTATGAAATTTATCAGAATCATTCCAGAATTGAGCTGAACGATTCTTATTCAATTCTTTTAAAATTCCTGTAGATGCAGTTATCGCGTCATTCCAAATGATTTTTTCTATTTTCTCTTTCTGTTCTTCCGATATATTTATTTTAATCATTTTTCCGCTCCAGTTCGTTGATCAGTCTGTCTATTTCTTCTCTTTGTTTTTTTAACAGTTTCAATGTTTCAGAAATCGCATTATCCTGTTTCTTCTTTTCTATTTGTACCGGAATATTGGGGAATTTTCGTGAATACAGTTTTTGCAAACGTTTTTGCAGAATCCCCTCCCCGATGCATTCAATCATATTTTTGACGTATTGCTCATCCAGGTCAGAGTCACTGTCGTTCAGCAGAAAATCAGCAAGTTCGTTGATTTTCTTTTCTGCAAGCATTCCTAAAGTTCCGCAATCTTCCAGAAAAAAAGAATTCAAAAAAAGTGTATGTATATTACAGCCAAAAGTTTTTCTGCTGTCATTTTTCAACGCCATATAATCTTCAGCACTTCCTGACTTACCCCTACCTTTTGACAAATATGAGACATTCGTAGATGGAAAATCTGATAACAAAATAGGCGAATGTGTCGCAACAATTATCTGAACTTTTACACCAGTAAAATTAGAATTAATAAATTCTGTCATCCAACATATAAAATTCTTCTGCCATCTTGGATGAAATGACAGATCAGCCTCATCAAGCAACAAAAGAAGATTATTTACATTATTATCAATTGCACTATACGCATATACATTTCCTGGCATCTCTTCCTTATCCACAATTGAATATAATTCAGAAAAAAATGAAAGAAAATCATATTCACCTGTACTTATATCAAAAGTAAACGTATAAAATGGAAATGCAAAATTCATATCTCCGTATTGTCTGATCAGTTTTGTCATAAATTCATATGTCCCATCATCTACCGGTACAAAAAGGTTATTCCCGACAAAATATGGATATTCAAATGTTTGTATTCTGCTTTGATTTTTTTCCAGCCATTCTATAAAATCTATCGTTTTCTTTATGCAAAGATGATCTCGGAGTTCTGATTGTAATTCATTCAAAAAAGTTAATGTGTTTCTGTAAATATTGTTTTGCTTACTAATTATATTTTTTTCAAACAACTCCCAAAAAATTTCACAGTCATGGCATGTGTCAGGTGACGGTACTACTTGCGGAATAACTATCTCTTTAAAACAATTTATGATCAACTTTTTTATCGTTTCAGCAATCCATAAGCTTACATATTCAGCAAAATCCTTATACATATTCTGTATTTTTGTCTGAAATGTACGCGCCTCGTTTTCTATTTGCGCTTCTGTAAATCCTTTCCATTTTAATTTTTTTAATTCTTTTACAATATACTCCCAATTATAATGATCATCTGTAAAAGAAATTTCAATTGTCTTAGGAAGTGGTAATGGAAGATTCTTCCCGTTTTTTTGTTTGAATTTATATACAAAATCAATCATTTGAAATTGCTGCTTATCAAAATAATTTTGTATTTTGTCTATTCTGCTGCTTGAATATTTCATTTCCACATTCATTTTAAAGTCACGATTTATTAATCCTCCAACAGAAAAATCATAATCGCATGATAAATCATTGATATAGTCCTGCCTGCTTAATATATTATGAACATATGCAACTTTATAATTTTCAGATATTTTCCTGATATTATCCTTCGAAAGTTCACAAATATGTTTTTCTTCCCCATCTGTCTCCAAATAAAATTGCAGATTTGAATTTAAACAATAGTATTCCAATTCTTCTGTTTGAATGTTTTCAAACAAAATACAAATCTGCTCTGAACCAGCTAAATTTTTGTCTTTCAGGCATCTGAACAGTTCCATTATTATATTCATCAGCCGTGTTTTTCCGGAACCATTTTCTCCAACTATGGCATAACAATCAGATATAGACTTTCCCCATAGTCCGGCGATGTAATGCTTTTCTTTTTTCACTATTATTTTGCCATTATCTTTTTGTTTTATATTATATTTTCCATTTAATATTGCTTCTGTTTTATGTTTATGGTTATCATAATCACTTTCTTTTCTTATGTATATTAATTGTAAATAATTCGCTTCCATGATATTTCCTTCTCTATTCTTTTCAGTGCATTTTCAGCAAAAATCCTTGATTTTACTGACTTTATTGAACAATTAGTTTCCTGCTTGTCTGAAAATAGTTCTTCTATATTCTTTCTTATTCCAGCAAACTCATATTCTATATTATATTTTTTCTGACATCATTTCAATAACTCTGTCATATTTTGCTATATTTGAGTCACATTTTGTATATTTTTATGTACCCTCTGGAAACAACCTTTCGTAAGTAGGTTACGCTCTGAGCGATAGTTCTCTCTGATAACAAAAAAGACAGTCACTGTGCCATGTTTTGAGGCACTTACAAAATGTTCCAACTGTTTGCAGCAAAAAGCGAACTGCATTTTCGCTTTGCAGTCCGCTTTCAGGCATTTTTTAATCGTTATTTTCTATTTTGTGTTGCTATTGGGGAATATCTTTTTTATTTCATGGTTGGCGTTGACTGTGGTGTCTGCATCTTTGGCAGTTTTACACTTGTTGTGCCTGTACTTCCACTCTTATGACCACTTGAGAAATGACTTCCTGAAGAGTGGGAATTATGATTACTATGTGAGCTATGGCTGCTATGACCAGAAGAATGAGAGCCATGACTGCTGTGGGTACTTGAACTGTGAGAAGTGTGACTGCTGTGGGATCTATGCGATGAATGCGAGCTATGAGAACGATGAGCCGCATAAACATTGCTGTCCGCAAGCATTACGCTGAGTATCACCCTAAGGGATTCAGTTTCTTTCGGATTCGATAATTTTCAACTACGGATAATTTTACATAATGTGACACATCTTGTCAATATTTATAAAGCAATCTGCTAAATTCTATGCTGTTTTACCAAAGCATATTTATATTATCATTCGTTTTTATGAAATTTTTAATGAGGTTCATCCTTTAATTCGCCATATGGAGCTAAATGGCTTAGCTCATTCACCGTAACTAAAACCGTCATGCGGAAATTGAAAGGAGAACCACTAATTATGCCACGAAAAGGTGAAAACATTTACAAACGAAAAGATGGACGATGGGAAGGAAGATACATCAAAGCACGGTCACAGACCGGAAAAGCTGTTTACGGATATGTATATGCCTCCACCTATAAGGAAGCAAAAAGAAAGCGCAGTCAGGCTATTATTAATATAGAAGCGAACCAGACTGCTATTCGCAAAGTTCCCGAAACTACAATGCCAACATGTTTTATCAGAAAACTGGCAAATGACTGGATGAATTCCATACAGTCTCAGATCAAAAAGTCTTCTTATGTTAAATACTACAATATACTTCATATTTATATTCTTCCGGAATTTGATAATGTCACATTAAGTGAACTCACTTCATCCCGGATTCAAAAATTCTGTGATGACCTTCTTACCCATGGCAGTTCATCCGGAGAGGGACTTTCACCAAAGACAGTTCTTGATATTCTGTCTCTGATGAGAAGTCTGCTCAGATATGCCCAGATTCAGGGATATCAGCCGCCAAGTACCGGAAAAGAGATCATCATCCGCCAGACTGCACCGGATACAGTCGTAATTCCGCGTTCCTCTCAGGACATTCTCTGCCGATATCTTTATGCCAACATGTCAGAACGCAATCTTGGGATTCTGCTGTGTCTTTTTACGGGAATGCGGGTTGGTGAAATCTGTGCGCTGAAATGGGAAGATTTTTCATTTCAGGAAAAATCTATCCATGTCCACAACACAATGCAACGGCTGCAAATTCCAGATTCCACCACCGCACAGAAAACCCGTATTATGGTTACATCGCCCAAAAGCAAATGTTCTATCCGTACAATTCCAATTCCAGACAGTCTGATCCAACTCATTCAGAAGGAATTTCCCAACCGTCAGGGATATGTTCTTGCTGCTGTAAATGAAAAATATATTGAACCCCGCACTATGCAGAAATATTTCCATTATGTACAGAAACAGTGTGGTCTGGTTCCTGTGAATTTCCATGCACTGAGGCATACATTTGCCACACGTTGTATTGAACTTGGCTTTGATGTCAAGAGTCTGAGTGAAATTCTTGGACACGCTACTGTAAATATTACTCTGAACCGGTATGTGCATCCCTCCATGGAACTCAAACAACAAAATATGCAAAAGCTTTCCAGTCTTTTAGCAGTCATATAATCTGGTCAAAAAGCCCCGAAACTCCTAACAATTACAGGAGTTTTGGGGCTTTTGTACTACTGAGTGTGATAATCTACGATTTCAAGAAGAACATTCTGGGCTTTTCCGATGTAAAAAATAAAGGAATACGTCTATGATTATTATTCCCTGTTTGTATTGATTTATTCGTATTTTTTAGAACTTATTATTCTTATTTTAACAGATTTTTTATTCTTTTTCAAGGTTTTTGTTCTGAAAATGGACAAAAAAATACCCTGTCAGTTTGAAACCGGCAGGGTTAATACTATCCTTCTCCTGACATACTGGCTTTTCTTTCCTGTCTGTGTCAGATAGCCCGTCGTAAGCAAAGCACTCCACATATTGCCTTCCCATCAGACCACAATATACAATACGAAAAACATACGAAGCAATTGACATACGTATAAATACGTATTGCAATATAAGTATGATAAGGAAAGGAGATATAAAAGATGCCAATGTTGCGATACTTAATTGTTTTTTCCATAGTAGCCTTCATGGCTATACTCTGACCACTTCAAGTACATTTCCTGATAGTTCTGTTTGATAAACTCCTGTATCTTTCTGATTTCTCTATCATTGAGAATACCACGATTCTGCAGCACAGTATCGCCGTTGTCTTTTACAAAAAACTTTGCCGAACCTGCCTCGGTTAATTTACGGTCACTCGCATGAACGTGCATACACTCAATCACACAGTAAGATGTGAAGTACAAATAGTATCCTGCAATTTTATATTCATAATACTTCGGCATCTTAATCCTCCATAAACTTACGGTTCTTCTCCAGATAATCTCCAGCAATACGCACTTCAATGTCATCCATGCTTGTTTCAAGTACCTTACCATCTTTTGAAAACACTGCCGCACGATCTGGGCGATTCAGATTCAACACGCGATAGCCCTCTGTGCATCGTGTGAACGCATAGCCGTTCACAATCATGTCCGCCGCATCCGCAACCTGTTTAATATCAGCCATTTGCAACCTTCACTCCTTTTATTGGTTCTAGAAATTTATCAGCATCAAAATAAAGATTTTGAAGAATCGGTACAAGATCAATGTATTCTTCTTCCGGTTCAGCATTCTGCTTATACTTCGCCATCACTACCAAGTAGCCGTTATCCCACTCTTTCACTTCCGTGTAATGCTCCAAAGAATACGGTGCAGCAAAGCGAATCACATGATTACCAAAACGAAATACGGTATAATTTTTCTCATTGCTAAGAGTAGCTTCACCAGTCATGCTGAATCCTCCTTAAAAAGTCTGTCCACCATTTCATGGATTTCATTCACTGTTTCTATATCTGATTTCATTGAACATGGATACGAAACCTGCTGGGAGAGTTCGCTGATTCCTTTCATGAGAAGAGAAAATCTCTTTACTGTAACGTTTTGAATATCAATATCACCGGCTTCCAATTTCTGAACCCAGCGAAGATCCAGCCCTGCTGCATCAGCAAGAGCTTTTTGGGTAATTCCCAGTCCTTGTCTCCACTCTTTTATCTTAACCATGTCAACTCCTCCTGTGCCAATTATACGTCAATATTGGCGCAGAGTCAACACAATTTTCTTTGCTTAGATCCTATATTTATAAACCGGATTACATTGATAATACTATTGATTTGAATTCCAATGCAGCCAAAGAACTTGACTGGATGAGTTTTTGGGAACAATTATTTGTAAAATCTGTCAATTCCTCATTAGATTCTTTTGCCCATTTAAATGAAGAATTAAAAAAGGAACAAAACTCTGAAAAAAAGACGCTTCCCATGAATTTGGAAGAAGATGCTCTTACCGCTTCTGAAGAGAAATCTATGATTCAGTCAGGTTATCTGACACGCGATGGAGAAAAATTATATTTACCGGAAATTATACGTCACGCACTTGGATTTCGATACGAAAGAGAAGCACGACCTCGTGTACTGTCGTTACTTCTTAAACATTAACAGTATACTTTTCTCCAATTATCACCGAAAGGCTCCTTACGGAGCCTTTCAAAATCAACAAATCCACTTTTCTGCAGTTTTAGCAATCTCATCTTCTACTTTCTCTGCCATTTCTTTATTATCAGCACTGACAGAAATATAAATTTTCAGCTTGGGCTCGGTACCAGAAGGACGTACCACCAGAGAGCAGTTGTCTTCCAGCAGAAATTTCAACACATCAGACTTAGGCAATCCATCCAGTCCCTGTACATAATCCAACAGCCTGACAACCTTCTTTCCGCCAAACTCCTTAATGCCACCGCGGAATGCCTGCATGATGCTCTGCATCCTGGCAAAACCGGCGCTGCCATCGAACTCATAGCTGTGCAGGGTGTTCAGGTAGTAACCATATGTCTTATACAGTTCATCCAGCTTATCCAACAGGCTGATGCCCCGGGTGGCATAGTAGCTGAACATCTCGCAGATCATATACGCACCATCCACGCCGTCCTTGTCGCGGACGTAAGAACCGGTCAGATAACCATAGCTTTCTTCAAAGCCGAACACATAACTGTCTGCTTTCCCCAGCTGTTCCAGCTTGCCGATTTGCTCGCCGATGAACTTAAAACCAGTCAACACGTTGACGGTACGCAGTCCGTAATGGGCGGCAATCTGCTCGCCCATATCCATCGTCACGATGGTCTTAATCATGACCGGGTCGGCAGGCATCTTACCGTGCTTGATGCGCTGACTGCAAATGTAATCCAGCAACAGCATACCTGTCTGGTTGCCGGTCAGCAGCTCATACTCCCCAGCCTTATTCTTGACAGCAATACCCACACGGTCACAATCCGGATCAGTTGCCAACAGCAGGTCAGCGTTGCACTTCCTGGCATACTCCATGCCCAGTGCCATTGCTTCCTTGATCTCAGGATTCGGGTAAGGACAGGTCGGAAAATGTCCGTCTGGCCGCTCCTGCTCCTTGACCACCGTAATGTTAGTGTAACCCATCTCCTGCAGGGTGCGGGTCACTGGCTTCAACCCCGTACCATTCAGCGGGCTGTACACGATGGCTACATTCTTGTTGACGTTCTCGCCAAACAAGACTGACTGACTCTTGACCTGCTCTACAAATGCAGTGTAAACCTCGTCCGGAATATACCGGATGCTGCCGTTTGCCACGCCTGCTTCAAAGTTGCTGGTCTTAACGTCCGCAAAGATGTCAAGTTTTTCAATCTCAGCAAGAATCTCCGCCGCTGCTTCGGTCGTAATCTGACAGCCGTCAGCACCATAGACCTTGTAACCATTGTATTTGCCGGGATTGTGGGAAGCTGTCACCATGACACCTGCAGAAGTATGCAGATAGCGAGTCGCAAAAGATACGGTCGGTACCGGCATCAGGACAGGCCAGATATTGACACTGACACCATTTGCTGCAAACACCCCTGCTGCGACTTTTGCAAACACATCGCTCTTGATACGGCTATCGTAGCCGATTGCAACAGAAGGTTCTTTAAAGTGTTTCTTCAAATAGTCTGCTAATCCCTGAGAAGCCTTTGCAACTGTGTAAATGTTCATACGGTTTGTTCCTGCACCGATCACACCGCGCAGACCGCCTGTTCCAAATGCCAGATCACGATAAAACGCATCCTCGACTTCCACATAGTCCATTGCCTTCAGTTCCGCAGCAACATCAGTATCTGCCACTGCATTTGCCAGCCATCTTTCATATTCCTTCTTAATCTTCATCTTACCTACCTGTCTTTCCCCATACCCTGGAGTTCTGTATTTTATCCTCTGATATCAAGGAACTGCGCCTGTCCGTGAATCGTAAGGACTTCTGAATCCGCCGGCACAAACACACAGTCTCCCTTATAAAAATTAACAGTTCCCTCATCATAGGATATCGTGCCACAGCCATCCATGCACAGTAATACCCGAAATGCCATCCTGTCCGCACGGTAATGCACCGTCTGTCGGCGTTCTGTATTGATAAGCATCCGGTATACTTCAAAATATTTACAGCGTATCAACAGCTCCGATGCCATCCCCGGACGGTACTTCAGAACCCGCAGCGGCTGTCTCGGCTCTGCACTGCCGTGAAGATCTGCCACATCCAACGCCTTGTCGATATGCAGTTCCCTTTTCTTCCCGTCCTTTCCTATGCGGTCGTAATCATACAGCCGATAGGTCAGGTTTGAGCTTTCCTGGATTTCTGCCACGAGTGCACCTGCCCCAATAGCATGGATCGTACCTGCAGGGATATAAAACAGGTCATCCTTGTGAATAGGTACCTTCTGCAGATACTTCATCACCGTACCTTCTGCCAGTGCCTTTTGCATTTCTTTCTTTGTGCAGTCCTGCCGCAAACCGTAGATCAGTTTTGCATCCCTGGCTACATCCAGCACATACCACATCTCCGTTTTTCCAAGCTGACCATGTTCCTTCATCTTTGCATAGTCATCATCCGGATGCACCTGCACAGACAGATCCTTTCTTGCATCGATCAGCTTCACCAGGATTGGCAGCGTTGTTTCGCCCTTATGCCGTTCTCCCAGATACTCCGGGTGGGCTTTTATGACCGCAGTCAGCTCCATTTTGTCAAACGTTTCACAACACACAGTACTTACCCCATCCGGATGCGTGGAACATTCCCATGTTTCTGCCAACGGAGACAACTCAATATTCTTCCCATATTCATCGTTCAGCCTTTTTCCACCCCACAGGTAATCCTTACCTGCCGGACGGAGCAAAAGGGGTTCATTTCTTCTTTCCATGCATACGTCCATTGATCACCATTTCTGTCTTTCTTACCAGTCGTATTTTCTATCTTATTTACTGCTCCAGCTCAAACTTCTGCTTATCGTGGACGTTGATATCTGCGCCCAGCTGTACCTCAATCAGCTTCAGTTCCGTATCAGCTATCACAGTATGACGGCAGCCTGCGGACATAGTTATAACGTCACCTGACTTTACCATCTGCTCCATACCATCTACGATGGTCTTTCCTTCACCGGATATGACTATCCACACCTCATCCCGGTTCTTGTGGCTGTGGTAGTTCATACTGTGGCCGGGATTTAAGGTTACCTTAATCGTCAGGGATGTGGTTTCCACATCGACCACCTTAAAGCTGCCCCAGGACTTCTCAGCAAACATAATCTGCTGTTCAAACTTATCTACAAACGGCTTAATGTAAGAACTCTGCTCTTTATCCGAGACCAGAATGCCTTCCGGTGATGCGGAGATCACCACATCATGCAAACCCATTGCCAGCACCGGCACATCCATTTCATTGATGATATGGACTCCGGAGCACTTGTCGTTCAACTCTCCCTTACCAATAATACTTTCGTCCATTGCCTCAGTCAGCGTATTCCATGTGCCAAGGTCTTTCCACATACCGGCAAAACGGACAACCTGAATCTTCGGCTCATTCTCTGCCACAGCATAGTCGAAAGAGATTTTCTTCATGGTATCGTACTTGTCGAACAAATCCTGATAGTCTGTAAAATCCATCATCTCATGAGCTTTATCCATCACATAACCCAGTTTATAAGCAAACACACCACCATTCCAGAGTGCTCCCTGTGCAATATACTGTTCTGCCACGTCCGCTGTCGGTTTCTCCCTGAAGGTCCTTACCTCAGCTACATGGTCTGCACTCTCAGGGATGATGTAGCCGTACTTTTCGCTGGGGTAGGTCGGCTCAATACCCATCAGCACCAAATTTGCCTCGCACTTGTCTGCCTGCTCTGACAGTTCCTTCAGTGCTTCAAAGTAACCATCCTCCACATAGGGGTCAACCGGGCAGACTACCACAGACTCAGACGGGGCAACATGCATCACATCCACCAGATAAGCTGTTGCCAGCGCAATGGCCGGGAATGTATCACGGCGGCATGGCTCTACGCTGATGCCCACGTCCTCACCCAGCTGGTTGTGGATTGCAGAAACCTGTGTCTTACCGGTAGCAATGGTCACGGTCGCATCTGTGTCCACCTTCTTGATCTGTCGGTAGACACGCTGCACCATGGACTCATAGGTGCCGTCCTCCTTTTTGAAAATCTTGATAAACTGTTTGGAACGGATGTCATTGGAAAGGGGCCACAGACGCTTGCCGGAACCGCCGGACAACAAAATGATATTCATAATCTTCTCCTCGCAAAAATAAGATCAGCGTTCAGCGCGCATGGGATTATTCAGAAAATCCTCATACGCAAGGCGTATGCCATCCTCAAGCTCGGTTTTATACGTCCAGCCAAGGTTCGTTGCCTTGGAAACATCCAGAAGCTTACGCGGTGTACCGTTTGGCTTATCAGGATCCCATTTGATCTCACCGTTATAGCCTACAACCTTCGCAACCAGCTCAGTCAGCTCCTTAATAGTCAGTTCCTTACCTGTACCGGCATTGACAGTCTCGTTACCTGAGTAGTTGTTCATCAGGAACACACACAGATTTGCCAGGTCATCCACATACAGAAACTCACGCAGCGGAGAACCATCCCCCCAGCAGGTTACACTTGCAGCACCGCTCTCCTTCGCCTCATGGAAACGGCGGATCAGCGCCGGAAGCACATGACTGTGTGTAGGATGATAGTTGTCATTTGGACCGTACAGATTTGTCGGCATTACAGAAATATAGTCTGTGCCATACTGGCGGTTCAGAAACTCACAGTACTTTAACCCGGAAATCTTTGCCAGTGCATATGCCTCATTGGTTTTCTCCAGTTCAGAAGTCAGCAGGCAGCTTTCCTTCATCGGCTGGGGTGCCATACGCGGATAAATACAGGAAGAACCTAAGAATTCCAACTTCCTGCAGCCGTTCTTCCATGCAGAGTGAATCACATTCATTTCCAAAATCATATTATCATACATGAAATCAGCCAGTGCATTCTGGTTTGCCACAATGCCGCCTACTTTGGCAGCTGCGAGAAACACATACTCCGGCTTTTCTGTAGCGAAAAACTTCTCCACTGCATCCTGACGGGTCAGATCCAGCTCCTTATGGGTACGTGTCACAATATTCGTATATCCCTGACGCTGCAGCTCACGTACAATGGCAGAGCCTACCATTCCGCGATGACCTGCAACATAAATTTTTGCATTTTTTTCCATCATAATCGTATGCCTTCTTTCTTACATGACAGCCTTCATGGCCTTCTCGCGCTTTGCAAGCTCACGGTCATTCTTTGCCATAATTTCCACCAGTTCTTCATAGCTCGTCTTCTGTGGATTCCATCCCAAAACCGTCTTCGCCTTAGTCGGATCGCCCCACAGATTGTCCACGTCAGTCGGCCGGAACCACTGGGGATTTACGCATACCAACATCTTGCCGGTAGCTGCATCGTAACCCTTCTCATCAATGCCGGTACCTTCCCAGCGGATGGTCATACCGTTAGCTGCAAACGCCTTCTCAGTGAAGTCGCGGACAGTGTGCTGTACACCTGTCGCAATGACAAAATCCTCCGGCTTCTCCTGCTGCATGATCAGCCACATACACTCAACATAATCTTTGGCATAGCCCCAGTCACGCAGGGAATCCATATTGCCCAGTTCCAGATGATCCTGCAGACCTTCTGCAATGCGTCCTGCAGCCAGTGTGATCTTACGGGTAACGAAATTTTCACCACGACGCTCAGACTCATGGTTGAACAGAATGCCGTTAACAGCGAACATTCCATAAGCATCACGATATTCCTTCACCATCCAGAAGCCATACTGCTTTGCCACAGCGTAAGGGGAATATGGATGAAACGGTGTGGTTTCTTTCTGCGGAACCTCTTCTACCTTGCCATACAGTTCAGAGGTAGATGCCTGATATACCTTACAGGTCTTTGTCAGACCGCAGACACGGACTGCTTCCAGCACGCGCAGAACACCCAGTGCATCCACATCACCGGAATATTCCGGCGCATCAAAGGATACCTGCACATGGCTCTGGGCAGCCAGATTATAAATTTCATCCGGTCTGATCTCTCCCACCAGACGGATCAGCCCTGAAGAATCAGACAAATCTCCGTCATGAAGTTTAATCACATTTTTTTCGATCAGATGATCGATACGGGCAGTATTTGAAATGGAAGCACGACGTACAATACCGTGAACCTCGTAACCCTTCTCCAGTAAAAATTCAGCCAGATAGGAACCATCCTGACCGGTAATACCGGTAATCAATGCAACCTTAGACATATATTAACCTCAACTTTCCTTTTGATTTACTTTCTGTTTTGATCAATAGAAACTGTTCAATACCTCCACAGTTACTGCATTTATTTTAGTAAAAAATCCGGAAAGCCTGAATTCACGATATTGCCCTTTCTCCCTGTTTTCTTACATTATCTTGCTCTCTTTTCTCACTTCTCCCACTTCTCTCTGTACTCTAAAGGACTCATGCCTTCCATCTGTCTGAAAACCCGGCTGAAATAATGAGGCTCCCCCAGACCGCATTTATAGCCGATGGTCTTTATCTTTTCGTCGGAAAATCGGAGCATATATTTTGCCTTCGTGACTCTCCTGTTCATCAAATAGCTGCTGATACTGACACCAAACTGCTCCCTGAACACGCGGGTCAGATAGTATTTACTGATAAAAAAATGTTCTGCCAGAAAATCCAGGCTTATTTTCTCCTGATAATGCTCATCCAGGTACTGCTTTACAGGAAGTACATTCTGTTTTTTCAGATCTGCATCCCTGTGTTTTTCTCCCGGGTGCCAGGACTCATTCATCAGAAGCGTCAGCAGATAATTCAACTCACTGTTGATCTTCATATCCCGAATGTAATCATCGGAATCTGCCAGCTCATAAATCCTGTGACAGATTTCCAGAAACCCGGAAACAGAAACGGGGTGGAAGACTGCTCTTCCACCCCGCTCTAAATACTTGTCATAAATTGCTGTCATATTCGGACCATAGAAATGTATCCAGGATAAACTCCACAGCTTCTCCGAACTACTGTGTGCATACTGTTTCCTGCAGTCAATAAACACACAGTCTCCTGTACGAAGAGAATAAGTTCTGCCTTCACAGATGAGCTCACCCTCGCCATCTGTCACTGTAAAAAATAAATAAGAGGACAGGTTACTGCGCCCTGTGCTGTGAGGCTTATGTACCTGCAGAGAGCCAATCTCCTGCAGATACAGTAAAGAAGTCCTGGCAAAATTTGACGGTGTATATAAAATCCTGTCAGAGGTGACAACCGGTAATTGTGTATTAACAAATAAATCTTTCATCTGATCTTTTCCTTCGGAATTTCTATTCCCATACAAGCGTACAGTCAGCTACGCCAACAAGGCTGTCCATAAATACTTCTTTCAGACGTTCTTCCACCATCTGCCTTGTCACACCCTTTTTCAGTATCACCTGAAGGAAACCACCACCACCGGCACCACATACCAGCTTTCCGTCCACCAGCTCCTCAATACTGCTGAAAATCTGCTCAATCAAAGTGTTACTGCTTCCGGCATCTATTTTCTTACTCAGTTCCCAGTGATAATCCAGAAGCTTTGCAAAACCGTCTACGTTTCCACGCTCCAGTTCAAAGCGCATCAGTGCTGCTGTTTTCTGGATCTCCTCCAACGCAAACAGACTGTCCGGTTCATTGCCCACATAGCGTCCCACCACATCACGGAGAAGATTTCTCGCCAGACGCCTCTGCCCTGTATAGATCAGGACAAATCTCTCATCCAGTTCCTTCTTTGTCTGCGTTGAAAGCTCTATGTGTGCTACCTGAAGCTGCTGTTGAAGCCCAGGCATGGAGGTGGTATATTTAAGACCATTTGTAATGCCTCCGACCTGATCCTGCCATCCGCCTCCTGTAGACATGATCTGCTCCATTGCCAGTACATGGGCATATAAATCTTCTTCCGTATATGCGATTCCCATAAACTCAAACACTGCCTTCACACAGGCTGCCGAAAGAATAGATGAGGTGCCAAGACCGGAACCTTTGGGGACATTTGTTACCTCAGAATGCATGACAAAGCCGCCGCCCAGGCGTTCCAGTATTTCACCCAAAGCATGTCCTTCCCTGGGAATTATTCCGCAGGCAAGAAGGCAGGCCTTCTGCAGGGCAAAGGGATCGTAAGGGTCACCTGTAGCCTGCAAAGGCTCAATCGTATCAAACTCTCCATGAACATCCATATCCCGGCTGTCAAAAATCACCTTCTGCTCAGGAATCCTCTCCAGTGTCACCTCCACCGGTTTCTCCCCGTTCAGAAGAATAGCTGCATTTAATACAGTCCCACCTTTTTCATTACAGTAAGGCGGTGTATCACTCCAGCCACCTCCCCAGTTCACACGAAGCGGCAGCCTGACTGTATGATGCTCTGTAACAATCCTTGCCTGTTCATTATAAGCAAGACTTTTGATCGTCGCTTCCAGAACCTCCGACTGAATAATGCGGAAACATTCCTGTACCTCATTCTCATCCTCAAGGATCACTCCCAGATAATAATGCAGACGCATTTTTTCACCGAAATCTGCTTTTCTCAGACGCTTCCTCAGCCATTCCTTCTGAATCTTTGTCAGAGACTGCAGCTTTCTTATACTTCCTGCAGGAACCTGATCCCTGATTGCCTTTGCAATCCCGTCCATAGTTACCAGATCTGCCATTCGCTTATTCCATGCAATAATAGCATCCGGATCCGCCTCATTAAATCCGGCGCAGAGAGACTTGTGGGAAGCTGCAGTCCATGAAGTTCTGTCAAACTCTTTCCCTCCTGTGACAGTCTCATAGAGCTCCAGGGCCGCATCTGCTGCCTCACGGATCGTATCTGCCTCCTGATACAACGCAGCAGACCATAAGGTATGTGCCTGTTCGTTCTCCTCCCAAAACTTCACGCCAAATGTATCTTCCAGTTCATCCAGATCCCTGCCAAACAGCCGGTTCTCCTTAGGGTTATCATTTACACCAAAAATACGAACAATAAATTTGCCGTTTCTCTACTTCAGCCCATGGAGGACAACATTATCAGGAATAACCTGATCCTGCACATCTATGTAAGAGAGCACACTGTGGCTGCCAATCCTGGAATTTCCATGCACATAGGAAACCTCCAGATAACAGTCCTTCCCAACAGATGCCCTGCTGCTCAGTACACTGTTATAGCCAGACACATCACTGCGTATACTGCTGCCCACTTTCCGGCTCCATCCAAGATAATGGTACTCATCCACACCTCCGTTCATCAGCTCCAGTATCTCCCTGGTCGTTCCAAAATGAATAAACTTCGCAGGTGCCAGACGCAGAAGCTTCATCCTGTATGGGCGCAGCACCTCCCACACACGGGTTCTGGCAGCCGTCAGCTCCGGACAGAATTCACCCTCCGGCTTCTCCCTGTAAAAATCCTCCAGCGTAGAATCCGAAGCCATAGGATAAAGGAAATCAGCGTAAAGAGAAAGACGCGTTCTCTCATTGACATTTCTGTCATAGTCCGCGTCTGTTTCAATCAGTGAATATAAAGATTTCATAATGTCAGTACTAAAAATCAGCGCCCCGGTATCAATATCCACGCATCCGGATTCATTGACTGCTCCTGCTTTCTGCAGGACCTCCACAGATTTCTTCTGCAGACAGCACTTCACATTTCCGTCCGGTCCATTCAGATAAACACCATGGTTCTTTCCAGTCTCTACGTTTTCTTTAAAGGATATGGCAGCTGCACCCACATTGTTGTAGTCAATCTGAAGAGGATTAAATAAAAGCAGTACATCTCCCGACAGCAACACCATCCCTTCACGAATCCGCGAAGGAACAGAACTCATGCATATCATGAATTCATCAAATAAAGTGGAACTGCGTCCATTGGGTAATTCATGAGGCACCGGCGAAAAAAGCTTACCCAGCGCAGAATACTGAGGAACACGCTTACTGTCCCCGCCGGAATGAATCACCAGCACACGAAGGCTGTCAAAAGATTCTTCCTGTTCATGAAGATATCTCAGAACCTCCAGCGTAGCTCCGCCGGAACCGACACGCCTGCCATCACGGTCCGGAATGGCAACAAACTTCGTGCCTGCCGGCAGGAATTTCTGCCTGTCCGCAATCTGTTTGCGGAAACCTTCTGCCTGCTGCTCATTGGAAGCAGTCAGGATCACGTAGTCCCAACGTGGGAAGCTACGGAGTTTTAAAGATCTGTTGTAATCGTCCCAGCAGTCATTGTAGGCCTGGGACAGGAAAAGGGAATTTAAGTTTGTCATTTGGGAGTCCTCCTTGGGTATAGATTTTTAAACAGTATATTGTTCCGTTCGAGCATTTTCTGGAAACTTATCGTTTACGTCATCATTTACTGTAAGAAATGATTGATTCAATCCCATCTTTCGTATCTTATCCAGCCAATCATAAATCATTGATTTTGAATACATTTTTTCTCCCTCTTATATATGTAGTTTTAATAATTTTTTATTTTTTCAGGCAAAGAGGCCTAAATTGTTTCATTCCCACTTGTATTAGTTTCATATCCAGAAAACAATTTTCTTATTACTTAAAAAAACTATGTACATATTCCTTGTCGGTTGCAAGATTTAATATATTAAGATGAGTTATTATCTTTTCTAATAATTGCCCGTCCACGCATATAAGATTACTTTCTAAATCGGTTGTATTTATATTTAGAGCGTCCATTTTTTTTGATGTACACATTCAGGAATTTTATCAATAAATTTTTCTAAATTTGATGATTCCGGTTTTGCAAAGCTTAGTTGTAAGCCTAATTTCCTGATATTCTCAATCCACTGATAAATGAACATTCGATTATAGAGATTCTTGCCATTTTCATCTTTTGCTTTTTCCAAAGCCAGTGCTATTAATGCGTATTCATTTTCCAAATAAGTTGAAAAAATCCCCTGATCATCTGTATTTATACATACAGGAATCTGAGGGCATTCGTTAAGTTTGGTTTCCGATCCAGTTAATCCTATATTATATAATTTGAATACCGGATGCTTATCATATCGATCAAATGTACCTATAAAAAAGTTAGACGAAGGATTAACTTCTATTCCAATTCCCAGTTTTGAAATCCAAAACTGCATTTCTCGTTGGATTTCTTTTATACATTTTATCATTTTATGGCTTATCTGAACTTCTATTGTTTTTCGTCCTTCATTTTTTACATGTGGATTATAATGATAGAGGAAATATAAATAGGCACATTCAGGATTATAACGAATCCGATAATCTCTCGGACATTCTTTATTCACAGAGAAGCGTTTCCATTCGGAGAAATCTTCTGTATCTTTAAAATATCCATTTTTATAACATTCCGGATCATCTCCGCGTAATTGCCATGCCGAATAGTATTCAGAGATTCTAAAGTTGAAATGCGTATTACTATATCCTTTAGATACACGCTCATTGCTCCTCTGAAAATATTTTCCTGCCTCTCTTATAACAGCCTCAAAAAATTCATCCGATACAGCATCTCCATAAATCAGTCTGAAATATTTATTATATTCCTGCTCAATATTTAACAGTAAATCCTCATATCCGATAAGAGAAAAACGTTTAATTCGGTAATATACCCATACAAGATTGTCCAGATAATCCTGCTGCGTAATCAATATACAATTTTTCTTTCCTTCATAATATTCATCCGGATCTTCACCCAATGCCAATGCATGACCTAATCTTGAACCACAATTAAGATTAAAAAACATAATTGCCTCTTCAATTGCTCTAAGACCATCTACCAGACTTTGAAAATCTTCGCCTACATGATATGTCATCTGAAGCTGAGGTACTGTTACTTCTTTATTGTTGTCATCATATACTTTATTTCTTTTTGCATATACTATATGATTTTTTAAATAACGATAGGTCTGAGCAAGAACTTCCGGTCTGCATCCTATTTCTCTTGAACATCCATCTATTCCCCTCAGTCTTTTTGCTGTTTCAGGAAATTTTGTACGAAATAGTGCAATTGCTTTAGCCTGTTTTTGCAGGTTACGCCTTTTTTGATAATGACGACAATAAGAATCGCTGTTTAATAGTTTCTCATTATCTTTCTCTTTCACAAAATGAAATACATAAAAATATCGTTCCATCAATTCTTTATCATTTTTCATGACTTTATCATATTTTTCAATGTATTTTTTGTTTTGTAAAGCTGTTTTTCTTGGTGTAAGACGTGTTTCAAGATGAAGTATGTTCTGATTGACAATCGTTCCTTTTAATGCCATTTTTATGTATTCTTTTTCCAGAGGTGTATCTTCAATAAAATCTTCTTTTCTGTTCTGATACTTTTCAAAATTGTCAAATCCAATATTTTCATTTGTTTGCACAAGTTCCGCTCTAACTGCACGCTTTATAACAAGGTATAGATAGAACAGGTTAAAATATTTTTGATCTTTGACGGATTTTGCATATATTCTGAGAAACATTTCATACATAAGCCATCGTTCACCAGAAAGGCTATTATTCACCTCATTTTTTCCTATTCCTTTTCTATATTCACCTGTCAATGCATAATCCAACTGTTTTTCACCTTTATTCGTTCTGAAAAAATCAATATTTTCCTGAATTTTGTTTCGGTAAAAAATAATTTCTGTTTTGTCTTTCAGTAGAAACATTACAAGATTTTCAGTTGACCATTTTCTTGTTTCAGGATCAGGATCATAATTATTCCGAACCAGATTATTGGCAATAAAGAATTCCTGTTCAGTTATTTGCGCGAATAAAAAGCAGCGTATCAACGCTGCCTTTAAATATAATGAATACAGATGTTCTTCTTCCGTTCCAATTTCATACGAAACCGAAAGTCTTTTATTGCCATATCCTTCCAGAATCTTCTCATATTTTTTGCTCCTCACATGATTCATCATATTAATCCAGGATAATGGAAATTGTGGTGCTGAACCTTTTAAATGAAAATGATTATCAGCCAGCCCCTGCCGCAATATCCAATTTAAATGCTCATTATTATTTCCAATTACTGGTTTCCACGAAAAATCCCTGTTCCTTTTTCCTTCCCTACAGTCCTGAAAAGCCAGATATGCAGTTGTAAATATATCTTCTTCCAACAAATGTGAAGTAAAACGCCATCTGAGTACATTTTCATAACGGCAAATCGGTTCACCATCTATTTCCTGCAAAACTCTGGTTGCAAATATCAAAATCGCATCAAAAACACTGAAACCTTCTTTGTCCTCATATTTTCCGATTTCAAAACCTCTCACATAATTTGCCTGATCTTCATATTCATTCTTAATATAGTCAAACAAATTATCCAATTCATCATTAGAATAATATTTTAAATAGTATCCTGCTATTTTTACAAAAGTGTCTCGATTAATATTATCATACTGAATCTCTGAGTTCACTATTAATGATGTTGGAATCTTGCTCAATACAATATTTAATACCGACCGTAAATTATCCATTTAAGCTCCTTAGTCATCAAGTCCAAATTCCTTTGGTACATAAACCTTCTGAACAGTATCAAAAAACAAACTCAAAAAATCCATATCCTCATTTAAAATCTTCTCAAACAATCCAAATTCAGAAAAATGTTCTTCATATTCTGTGCCAAATGCTTTGTCATATTTTCTGAGGTTTTCTTTGATAATCCAACAGTATCTGTATAAATGAAGCGACACATTTTCTAATGTGAGTTCCATCATAAATCTTCCTGCAAACTCTTTTTCCAATTCCTTTCCCAACCCGCATAGAAATTCCAGATTATAAAATGGCATAATCTTTCTGCTATTCTCATCTCTACATATTACTAATCTTTCAATTATTCCCTGTGCCTTTCTTGATGTAACACCACTGTCTTTCAGATTTTTCTCCATACATTCGCAAAACATTTCTGCCAGTTTACATCCTTTTAAAATGTTTAATATTGAATTTGAAAAACTAAATATTCCCTTTCGACTCCAGTTATCATTATGTTTTTCTCCTAAAGTCATGGTCTGATTCTCCTGAATAAATTCCCATGAATTAGTTTCTTCATTGATATCATTTTCCAAATTAAAAAACAATGTAATATATTGGAAATTTTTCATCATATCTATCTCACTATCTGGAATTTTCCCTGGTTTATTGGCACTAACAATAAACTTCTTTACCTGAATTTCCAGTGCTTTATTTAGATTAAAAAACTCAAAACAATGAACATTGCACAACATTGATCTTTTTTCTGTTGTTCCTATTATTATGTATTCAGATCCCATCTTCTTTTCCCATTTTCCCCAGAGTCCCCATGGCGAATAATAGTCATAAAGTTCCTTGGATTTCTCTGTATCCTGCATCATTTCCATAATTTTCATAGAAAGAAATAGCATACAAACGTTTGATTTTTTTCTTTCTTCAATATTTTTCGACTGGATCAGAGATATCATTTCCAAGATACTCTGATTATTATTCCCAGCATTCAAAATACTTCCCAGCAAATCCGTCTGCTCTTTTGGTCTCATGTCTCCTAAAATGGAAAATATCCTTAAATTTTCATCTTCTTTTTTCAAAACATTAGGAAACATTTCTCCCCAAAACCATTCATACGCTTTACTTTTTCTTAACGAAATATCAATGTCCGAAAGTTCACTCATTTTCTTTATCCAGGTGGAAAGTTCACGTAATGTATTTGGCGTAAAATATTTAATCAATTCACCATTCTTATATAATTCAATTCCCAGCTTATCTCTGCAATCTCTCTGAACTATTTTTTTAATTGTTCCTTCTCCGTATGGTTCTCCTTCATCATCCTTGTAGTATACCTCTATTTCTTCTCTGTCCAGAAGTTTCCATTCACTTCCTGAAGACATAATAATTCTTCTATCTGATGGAATTATTTTCTCCAGGTATTCTCTGGTCAGCCTTTTTATGTGTTTATCCATATTCTCGAATTTATTTATGGAAGAAAATTCTCTTGAAAAATGGTTATCACATATTTTTTCCAACTGATCATAATCAGCTGACAGGAGAACAATTATATTAGGTCCCATTAAATATTGACGAATCTGCTCTATGATTTCAAATCCATGATCTATATTCATATCTGCTTCATCTATTGAGATAACCAGAAAGTGATTTTCTATTTTCAGGTCTTCTGTATTTGGATATTTCATGATTTCCAAATATTCTTGCACCAATTCCTGAAATGATTCTTTTAAATTCCAGGAAAGAGATAATTTCTCCAAAGTTTCCAGAAATGTATCATCTTCATCTTCTATAACATCTTTTGAACTTCTCAGATTCTTCAAATTTGTATATACTCTGTCAAATGCCAGTGAAATATTTCTTTTTCTATATGAGTAATCATTCGTTTGTATAATTCCCATTCTCCGGCCTTCATAACTATGGTTTTCTTCTTCTTTCCATTTTTTCAGCATTTTTGACAGTATACATCCAAGAATATCCTCTTTTTTGTCCATAACAGAAGCATCTATATATTCTAACCCTGTAAACATCAAATGATCTTTCGAAGATAATTTATTTTCACCTTTATCACTTTTTCTGTAAAAATCTTTAAGATATTCCATATAGGAAAGCATCGTTGAAGTTTTACCAGAGCCTTTTGCACCTGTAAAAAACAATATATTATATATCTGTTCTGAGTTTCTCAGTTTGTTTCCTGTAGTACCTTTGTTTTTTAATTCCCGGAATTTTTTATTTTCTCTCAGTATTTTTTTCGTTATCGCATAAGCCTTTTCATATGCATCTGCTGATACGGAATTTTCAAATTCACTTTCTTCCTCATATTTTATGGCAGACAGATCATCAATAAGCAACTTGTATTTTTTCTCTTGCATAACCATTTCTCCTTCGAATTTTTATTTTAGATAATATAAATCTATTCTTTCCTGTACATGCTCCATAATGTTTTCCAGAAAATCGTGCTCTCTCTCTTTTTCAGTTTTCTCTGTATCTGACATTTTTCCCATACAATGTATCATTTTTTCCAAGTGAGAATATTCAACCTTTTTCTCTTTCAATTCATTAATCAGCTCATCTAATTCATTCCCCTTATATGCTACTTTTTGTCTAAATATGTCTCTTATTTTTATCATTATTTTTTCATAATACTCAAAATCATAAGTTGTTGTACTATTATATAAATGTTTTCCTGTTTTGTTTTTAAGTTGTTCAAAAATACTTTCATAAATAATTATTGCCTTTTTCCATTCTCCTCTCTTTTCATAATAACTACCAATCTTATATCTTGCTCTGTAATGCGTTTTTGCTTCATCTGCTAATTCATAATACTTAATTGCCTTTTCTATGTCTCCATATTTCTTCTCATAAACTTTACCCAATTTATATAGTATCTCCGGATTCCTTTCATTCTCCAGTATTTCTTTGTAGTACAAAACTGCCATTTTATTTTTCAACGGACTGAGATCAGCTATTAATGCACATAATTCGCACAGAGCTGGCTGCCACCCATATTCTAGCGATAACTTATTTGCATCTTTAAAAAGCTCTTCTACCTTTTCTTTTCTTTCCTCCGGATTTCTGTTCTCGATAGCTGTTTCTAAATACTTGCAGTATAAATACATAAATTTGTAATTCCATGAGTTGCTCTTTTTCACCTTTACTTTTTTTTCCAGTTTATCTAAATAGTTTTTTAAATCACCAATAGATGTTTTGCTGTTATTCAATATCCATGTATCCCATTCCGTCAATCCTTCATATGCCAGTTCGAAATACAGCCAGGTTGACAGCCACAAACTGTTACCTATATATGTTTCAAGAAGATTACTATAGTTTTCTTTTTTCTTAAAAG
>OODD01000179.1_pt1 | contig 53459 bp, 48 predicted proteins | sample 1671311 | NCBI WGS metagenome assembly OODD01 (sample SAMN06348143, study PRJEB24527) | human gut metagenome | biome: human gut; feature: ankylosing spondylitis patient; material: feces | host: Homo sapiens | place: China | collected 2015-10 | reverse complement strand
GATCTTGCCTATAAAAATTATATAAAAATAGATTTTAGTAATATAAATGAATTAAATAAAATAGATTGGAATACAGATTATATTTATATTTTTATAGGTAAAACAGGAACATTAAATGGTTTTATAGAATATGAAAATTTTTTGGATATTAATGAAAAATATTTGTTACATATTTTAAACAAATATATGGAAAAAAAATCTAAAGCTAAAATAATATTTTTATCAACTAGATTAGTATATAAGGAAAGTAAAAAACCTTTAACAGAAGATATGCCAAAAGATTTTAAAACAATATATGCTATAAATAAGTTTGCTTGTGAAAATTATTTAAAAATGTATAACAATTTATATAATATACCTTATGTTATTTTACGATTATGTGTACCATATGGTTCATATAAAAGTGGTAAATTATCTTACGGTCTAATGGGATTTTTTATAAATAAAGCAAAATCTAAACAAGATATAACTATATTTGGAGATGGTAATCAAAAAAGAACATTAACAAGTATGGATTATTTAGTAAAAGTATTATGGGAAGTTGCCAATAATAAAAAGATTATTAATGATGTTTTTAATATTGGAGGAGAAACTTTTTCCTTAAAAGAAGTTGCTGAAAAAGTAGCAAAGAAATATGCTGTTAATTTAAATTTTATAGATTGGCCTCAAGAAGCATTAGCAATAGAAACAGGCGATACAGTATTTAATTCTAATAAATTAGATAAATTATTAGGTTTAAATTATTGTTATAGGATAGAAGATTATTTAAAGACATTAGATTAATAAAAAGAAGGTAAACGATATGTATGATGCAATAATAGTAGGAGCAGGTTTTTCTGGAAGTATTTTAGCTAGAAAATTAGCTGAAGAAAAAAATATGAAAGTATTGGTTGTAGAGCAAAGAAATCATATTGCAGGAAATATGTATGATGAAGTTAATGAGAAAGGTATATTAATTCAAAAATATGGACCACATTTTTTGAATACAAATTATTGGTGGATTATTGAATATTTAAGTCAATATTCAGAGATGTATGAACATAGTACAAAGTTATTAAGTTATATTGATGGAAAATATGTACAATTGCCATTTAATTTTAAAACATTACAACAATTAGTTGGTTGTAAACAAGCTGAAATATTATTAAAAAAATTTAGAGAAACTTTTTCAGGAAAAGATAGAGTTTCAATTTTAGAAATTATTTCTGATGAAGATAAAGATATAAGTAATTATGGAAAATTATTATTTGAAAAAGCTTTTAAAACATATATATCAAAAATGTGGGGATTAGATCCTAAACAATTAGATATATATATTATGAATCGTGTCCCTATGGCATTAAATTATGATGAGCGTTATTTAAATAAAGATTTTCAATATTTACCAAAATATGGTTTCACAAAATTATTTGAAAAAATGCTTGATCATAAAAATATTACTATAGAATTAAATACTAATGCTATACCAAATATTAGTTTTGATGATGAAAATAATAAAGTTCTTTATAAAAATAAAGAAGTAGAAGCATTAATATTTACTGGTATGATAGATGAATTATTTAATTATGAATATGGTGCATTACCATATCGTTCATTAGATTTTAAATATGAAACTGTAAAAGCTGATAAAATTTTGCCAGCTGAAGTATGTTCATATCCACAAGCTAAAGGATATACTAGAAAAACAGAATATAAATGGTTTAATTGGCATAAAGAAAATTGTGAATATACTACAGTTGTAACAGAATATCCGCTTCAATACGATAAAGATGCTGAAGTGGGCAATTTACCATATTATCCAATAATGAATGACGAAAATAATAAAGTTTATAAACAGTATTATAATAAATCTAAAAGATATAATAATTTATTTTTAAGTGGTCGTTTAGCAGAATATAAATATTTTAATATGGATATAGTAATAGAACATACGTTTGAAAGATTTAAAGAAATAGAAGCATATTTGGATAAATAACATAAAATGAAAGAAAAAATAAATTATATTATTTTTGGTATTTTAACAGTTATTGTTAATTTAAGTATATTTTATGAACTATTATATTTTTTTAACGATAATAATAATATAATATTAATGTTTATAAATATTATAGCTTTTATAGTAGCTATAATATTTGCTTATTGTATAAATACAATATATGTATTTAAGCAAAAATGTAATATAAGAAATTGAATTGTTTATATTTTATGTATGCAAGAGCAATAACATTAATAATTGAAAATATAGTATTATTAGTAGCATCATTTATGGAAGTAAATATAATGATATCTAAATATGTACTTACAATAGTTGTTATAATTTTAAATTATATTTTAAGTAAATATTGGGTATATAAGGAGTTATGAAATGAAAGGCATAATTTTAGCAGGTGGTTCAGGAACACGATTATATCCTATTACAAAATCAATATCGAAGCAGATTATACCAATATATGATAAACCAATGATATATTATCCATTAGCTGTATTGATGCTTGCAGGAATAAGAGAGATTTTAATTATTTCTACACCTAGAGATTTACCTTTTTATAAACAACTTTTAGGTGATGGTGATAATTATGGTTTAAATATTGAATATGCAATACAAGAAAAACCAAATGGATTAGCAGAGGCTTTTGTTTTAGGTGAAGATTTTATAGGAACAGATTCTGTAGCTTTAATTTTAGGTGATAATATATTTTATGGAAGACATTTTTCAGAATTATTACAGAAAGCTACTAAAATTGAAAATGGAGCATTGATTTTTGGTTATTATGTGGCAAACCCTACCTCTTTTGGTGTGGTGGAATTTGATAAGAGTGGAAGAGTAATTTCTTTAGAAGAAAAACCTAAAAATCCTAAATCTAATTATGCTATACCAGGATTATATTTTTATGATAATAGTGTTGTAGAAATAGCAAAAAAAATAAAACCATCAGCCCGTGGAGAATTAGAAATTACTAGTATTAATGAAGAATATTTAAAATGTGGTAATTTAAAAGTTGAATTATTTGGTAGAGGAATGGCTTGGTTAGATACTGGAACACATGATGGATTATTAGAAGCGTCTAATTATGTAGCAATTGTGCAACATAGACAAGGAATGTATATATCTTGTATTGAAGAAATTGCTTATCGCAAAGGATATATATCGAAAGAAAAATTAATAGAATTAGCACAGCCTATGTTAAAAACAGATTATGGGAAATATTTAATGCGTATAGCGGAGGAAAAATTATGAAAATATTAGTAACTGGTGGAGCAGGATTTATTGGTAGTAATTTTGTTTATTATGAATTAGATAATTATCCAAATGATGAAGTAATCTGTTTAGATAAACTGACTTATGCTGGCAATTTAGAAACATTAGAAATAGCAATGAAAAATCCTAAATTTAAATTTGTTAAAGGTGATATTGCAGATAGAGCTTTTGTTGATGAATTATTTGCAAGTGAAAAGCCTGATGTTGTAGTAAATTTCGCAGCAGAATCTCATGTGGATAGATCTATTGAAAATCCAGAAATCTTTTTACAGACAAATGTAATTGGTACAAGTGTATTGATGGATGCTTGTCGTAAATATGGTAATATTCGCTATCATCAAGTATCTACAGATGAAGTTTATGGAGATTTACCACTTGATAGACCAGATTTATTCTTTACAGAAACAACACCACTTCATACATCTAGTCCGTATTCAGCTTCGAAAGCTTCAGCAGATTTATTAGTGCAGGCATATTATCGCACGTATAAATTACCTGTGACTATTTCTCGCTGTTCTAATAATTATGGACCATATCACTTCCCTGAAAAATTAATTCCACTCATGATAGCAAATGCTTTAAATGATAAAAAATTACCAGTGTATGGTAAAGGCGAAAATGTACGTGATTGGCTTTATGTAGAAGATCATTGCTCTGCTATAGATTTGATCATTCGCAAAGGAAAAATTGGTGAAGTATATAATATTGGTGGTCATAATGAACGCACTAATTTAGAAGTTGTGAAAACAATTATTAAAGAACTTGGTAAAAGCGAAGATTTAATTGAATTTGTAACAGATAGACCAGGTCATGATCGTAGATATGCTATTGATCCTACGAAAATTCATAATGAACTTGGTTGGCTTCCTGCTACTAAGTTTGATGATGGAATTAAAAAAACTATTGATTGGTATTTGACACATAAATCTTGGTGGGAAAAAATAATTAGTGGTGAATACAAAGATTATTATTTTAGAATGTATAATAATAGATAGAAAAAACCGCAAAGAAGATATTTTCTTTGCGGTTTTCTTTTAGTATAGTTTATACATAGTAAATATTGCAATCAAGTATCATATCATCTATTTGCTTATGATCTGTGTATTGCCATATCTTACAAATGCGATTAGGATATTCTAGTTTAAAGCTGTTTTCATGGTAATATTGAGCAGACCAGATGGGAATATAATCGGCTAGGAGATTTAAGTCAATGATATTGGTGAGCCAATTATAGGAACTATATAGACCTACATAATTATAATCTAGTTCGTTTAGTTGATTGATGAAATTGCCAATCATATAAGCTACATTGATATTGTTTTTGAGTATAGATTTATCTTCTGCATCATACCAGATGCCAAGTGGTGGATTTTGTCCATTGAGATATGTTTTGATTTGTTTATCTACCCAATTAGCTTCTGCTATAGCTTCATCAATTGTTGAAGCATGAGCATAATAATATATGCCATAGGGCAGATTATAAGTTACAGCATTATTTACATGTGAGATAAACATTTCATCTAGATGAGTGTACTCACCTATTTTGATGATAACGCCTTGAATATTATTTGCTTTTAGTTTTTGCCAATTGAGTTTTTCTTGCCAAGCTGAGATATCTACTACTTGAAAATTTTGCATAAGTAATCACTCCTTTAATGATTTACTTGCAGTTTAAATGAAGAAATTAAACCTTTTAAGCAAATTAGGGGAAATTTTTTGTTATTTTTATAAAAATTTACGATATGTCGAATACATTTTATTTTTATAAGAGTATAATATAGTTAATTTAAGAAAAAGCGAGATGATTATAATGCTACTTATAAAGGCAGTAGATTATAGGATTTTGGAATTGTGTAAGGCTTATAATTTGAGCATAAATGGCTTGGCAAATAAAGCAGGAATGCCACCTTCAACTGTGGTTAGCTTATTAAGTGAAAAAAGTCGTAATCCTACAGAAGATACTATTTTTAAAATTTGTATTGGTTTTGGTATGAGAATGGATAAATTTTACGCCTCAAATTTATTTGACCTTAAAAATATAAGTTTAGAAAATACTTCGCAGAAAATATATAAAGTTTAAATTCATAACTGCACATATAGCGAAAGGCAAACTATTATGTTTTTGGATAATAGTTTGCCTTTTTTATTTGCTAAGAAAAAATTTTTGATTTAGGGGTTGATTTTTGCAATCTAAGTTGCAAGTAAATAAGTGTAAGGAGTTGATAAGATGAATAAGAAACGGCGGTAAAAGATGTTATCAATTAAAGCTATGATGTATTTTTAAATTTTAAAATTAAGGAGTGATTTTTAATGGCAGATACACGCAAATTAACAATGGTATTTACTTTAGATAATGGAGACGATTTTAAATATAATTTGGCAGATCCTAAAGATGAATTGACAAAGAGCGAAGTCGATGTAGTCATGCAGAAAATGATTGATATACAGGCTATTATCAAAAATAATCATAAAGCAACAGCGATTAAAGAAGCATATATCACAACTACTACACAAGATGTTTTAGCTTAAGTTTAATTTATAATTTTATAGTTCATTAGGAGGAATGTATTATGGCAGTTAAGAAAAACGCAGAATGTGAAATCATTATTAAAGTGGAAACAGGTACTACTTCTACAGGTAAAGCTAGCTATAGCAGTCGTAGTTTCGGTTATATCAATCCTTCTTTAGCAGAAGATGATATTTTAGATATCGGTCAAAAAATAGCGGGCTTACAAAAATATAATTTAGGTAGTGTAAATCGTCAGGACACAGCAGAAATAGCTGCGGAATAAGGAAAAAGGGGTGCGTGTCACCCCTTTTTCTTTTAAATTATTCTCTTGATGATAGAAAGAAGACGATTAGATGGAAAGACTATTAATAAAAGCTAAAGCTGGAGATAATTATGCTATACAGTTATTATTAAATAAGTATAAGAATTTATTAAATAGTGCTTCTAGACAACATCATTTAATATCTATTCAAGAAGAGGCATATGAAGAAGCCGTGATTAGTTTTTATCAGGCAATTAAAGATTTTAATGAGTCTTTAGGTGTGCCGTTTGCCGGTTATGCTAAAGTAAAAGTATATCAAGGTGTGCATACTTTATTTCGTAGGTATTTGCGTATTTGGCAAAATGAAGTGTCATTATCTGCTCAAATGAATACAGATGATGAAGATGAAGTAAAAGAATTTGGGGATTTATTGGCAGTAGATGAGGAGTTAGCTGATAGTATTTCTTCTAGATTAGATATAATGAAGATTATTCATCAATTGCCACCTAAACAGTATGAAGTCTTTATCTTGGTAGTATTTAAGGGATTAAAATATAAACAAGTAGCAAAATTATTGCACATATCTGTACAAGCTGTAAGCAAAAATTATCGTAAAGCATTAGCTTTTATTAATAAATCTCTAGAGAAATAAAGAATTAAGGTGATAATATGGAATATATTTTTACGTATATAGCAAATTATGGTTTTCCTATGGTAGTGGCAAGTTTTTTGTTATTTCGCATGGATAAACATTTGGCTAATTTAGAAGAAGGTATAAGACATATGAATGAAACTTTAGCTAAACAGGTCAATCATTAATAAAAATAAAAACAGAGATTTTATTTATAATAAGTATAATAAACTGCATTTTTAAAAGTTGCTTTATATTTGACTTTTGAAAGTGCAGTTTAATTTTTTTACGATATTTTTCTGTGTTATAATATAGATGATGGAGGAATATTATCATGGAAAATTTTAATAGATTAAATGATTTATATTTTAAAAAACTTTTGGGGGATAAAAAAAGAAAGAATTTAACACTTAGTTTTTTAAATGGAGTTTTAAATAAAGATGATAAAAACTATTTTACAGATATAAGTTTTTTAGATAAAGATAATGAACCATTAACTTTAGATGGTAAATTATCTAAATTAGATATTAGAGCGGATTTAAATGATGGTACGCAAGTAGATATTGAGGTGCAAGTTTGTCCGTTTAAATTAATGGCTGAGCGTTCATTATATTATTGGTCAAAGATGTATTCAGAGCAATTAGAAAAAGGTGCTGAATATAAGAAATTAAAGAAGGCTATAGCTATAAATCTATTGGCATTTGATTATTTGGAAGATGAGCAAGAATGGCATAACATCTATAATCTATTAAATGTGAAATCTCATAAAAAACTTACGGACCATATAGAGATACATTTTTTAGAATTGCCCAAATTTACCTTAAAGGATATGCGAAAAATAAGAGTATCTGAAGCATGGCTTGCTTATTTTTCAGGGAAATATAGTAAAGAAGAATTGGAGGAAATAGCGATGACAACTCCAGCAATTAAAGAAGCAGTAGAATTTGAAGATACATTTTTACAGGATAAAATAGAACGTAGAGCATATGAACAGAGAGAAAAAGCTATAAGAGATTATTATTCCTATATGAATGCATTTAAAGAAGAAGGATTGCAACAGGGTTTAGAGCAGGGTTTACAGCAAGGATTACAGCAAGGCATGCAAAAAGGGCTATATCAACAAGCTATACAAACTGCAAAAAATATGTTAAAAGATAAAGTAGATATAAAGCTTATTTCTAAATATACTAATTTAAGTGTAGAAGAAATAAAAAAGATAAACGAAGAATAAAGCCTTAAATTTTGAGGAAATAGTAATGATAAGATTAGTAATTAAAAAATAAGACTTACAATAGGAATGAATAGGATAGCTAAAAATTAATAATAAAGAGAGATTTTCTTCATAGTTATAATTTGGTAAACTTTATAATCAATAGAGTTAATAATTTTATGAAGAAAATCTTTTTTTATGATATAATGATTTTTGATTGTATAAAATTGTCATAATTTAAAGTATTTTATTTATTTGAATAGATTATAGGGAGTAGATTGTTATGAAACGTATTCGCAAAGCTGTTATACCTGCTGCTGGTTTTGGTACTCGTTTTTTGCCAGCGACAAAAGCAACACCTAAAGAAATGTTACCAATAGTAGATAAGCCTACAATTCAGTACATAGTGGAAGAAGCTATCTCTAGTGGTATTGAAGATATTTTGATCATCAGTGGTCATGCTAAACGTGCAATTGAAGACCATTTTGATAGTGCACCAATTTTAGAAGCTGAATTAAAAGCTAAAGGTAAAACTAAATTATTGGAAATGGTACAGGAAACATCAGAAATCAATGTACATTACATTCGCCAAAAACATATGCGTGGTTTAGGTGATGCTATTTTATGTGCTAGAGCATTCATTGATAATGAACCATTTGCTGTATTATTAGGTGATGATATAGTTTATAATCCTGAAATGCCAGCTTTAAAACAGTTGATGGATATGTATAATCAAACAGGTGCTACTATTTTAGGTTGTCAACAAGTGCCAAAAGAAAAGGTTTCTTCTTATGGTATTGTAGCAGGCGTACCAACTATCAATGAACAATTGATGAAAGTTAATGACATGATTGAAAAACCAAGCATTGAAGAAGCTCCAAGTCAAATGGCAGTGCTTGGTAGATATATCATCACTCCAGATGTATTTGAAGTATTGCAAAATACTAAGCCAGGTAAAGGTGGAGAAATACAGTTGACAGATGCACTCAAAGTTATGGCAAAACGTGAAAATGTTTATGCTTATAATTTCACCGGCAAACGCTATGATGTAGGCGATAAATTAGGCTTTTTGAAAGCTACAGTAGAATTTGCTCTCCGTCGTGATGATTTATTTGGTGACTTTGCGGAATATCTCAAAACAATTGTAAAAGATTTATAATAATAATTATAATAAAAAAGGTGATACTTTTAGTATCACCTTTTATTTTATCTATATATTATATTTGTGATTAATTTTCTGGGATAGTTAGATTATCTTTAATTTGCGATACTTCGTTATTGATATCTAACATTATAGGAGCTTCAATAGCATAAATGCGATTTAAATTATTTACAATATCTTTATGCTCAATTTGATTGTAAGTTCCTTCGTTGATGATTACAATACTTTGACGAACAGTTTCATTTAATTTATAACTATAAACACGAGTTTTTTCCAAAATATTATAAACTAATGTATAATTGTTTTGTGATAATTCACTTGGCGGTAAAGCATCTTGTAATGAATTATTAAAAGCATTTGTTTCATCATATAATCTTTGCAATTGACTTAAAGCTTCAGTTGCAGATATGGATTGATTTTCATAATTAGAAATGATTTTGTGATAAACTGTAGCAAATCTATCTAGCTGATTGATATCTTCTTTATAATCATTGTACCATGTTATAAAATAAGGTTGTTCGTTTAAAATAGCCAAACGTTGCTCAGTGGAGATAGAATTTGAAGAAGATGGTATCACTAAAGAACTATAGACAGCTACAAAACAAAGTAAAATAATGCCACAAGGAATAATAAATATTCTCTTTGTAGGGTATTTTCTATCAGCTAAATAACTAGCAATAATGATAACAATCATAACAGCAATAGCTAGTAAAATATTCATAAAAAATTTTTTCCTCCTTATATTATAAGTTCATTTCTTTGATGGCAAAGAAACGAACCAAAGAAAGCCACCGCAGATAAAATTTAAGCTTTGAAAAAAATTATCATTTCATACAAAGCTTAAAACTCGCTACGCTCAGACAGTTAAGCAAAAACCGTATTCAATGATAATGTTTTTCAATAATCTTGCGATTACCGCTAAATTTTATAATGCGGAAAATATAACAAATTATTTAGCATTATTAAAAATAATACCGAATGTCCCTCACGTTAGCGAATTTTACGGTAGCCGTAGGCTATTGGAAAGGATAAAATTATGGCTATGGTTTTAGCTCTACTGTTTGAGCAAAGCGAGTTTAGAGCGTTATAGACATAATTTTATAATTGACAAAGTAAAATTGATATCGGGAGGTAGAGTTCTTTTGTTACTTTTCTTGCTCATGAAAGAAAAGTAAATTTAAATAAAATCTATGTTATATGTTCATTTCTTTAGTGGTAAAGAAACGAACCAAAGAAAGCCACCGCAGATAAAATTTAAGCTTTGAAAAAAATTATCATTTCATACAAAGCTTAAAACTCGCTACGCTCAGACAGTTAAGCAAAAACCGTATTCAATGATAATGTTTTTCAATAATCTTGCGATTACCGCTAAATTTTATAATGCGGAAAATATAACAAATTATTTAGCATTATTAAAAATAATACCGAATGTCCCTCACGTTAGCGAATTTTACGGTAGCCGTAGGCTATTGGAAAGGATAAAATTATGGCTATGGTTTTAGCTCTACTGTTTGAGCAAAGCGAGTTTAGAGCGTTATAGACATAATTTTATAATTGACAAAGTAAAATTGATATCGGGAGGTAGAGTTCTTTTGTTACTTTTCTTGCTCATGAAAGAAAAGTAAGCAATATATTTATTTTAGCATATTTTTTTAGAAGATATGAAAATTAATTTTAGGATAGAGGTGTATGGTTTGACTTCAAGAAGAATTATGTATTATTTACAGGCTTTTAAAATTTTAGCACTAGGATATTGGCGTTCTGAACAAAAATGGAAGGCTTATGGTATTTTAGCTGTTGTTTTAATTTTAAATTTATCCAGTGTATTTTTGACGGTATTGGTAAATGATTGGTATAAAGAATTTTGGGATGTTTTGCAAGCCTATGAATTTGATAGTTTTTGGTATTTAGTGGGCAAATTTTCCTTGATTGCCGCTATCTATATAGCGATTGGCGTTTATTCTGTGTATTTACAACAATTATTGCAGATAAAATGGCGTGAATGGCTCACTGATAAATATTTAGTTAGATGGATGGAAAATAGAGCTTATTATAAGTTGAAATTGATGGGAAAAGATATGGATAACCCAGATCAGCGTATTTCTGAGGATATCAATCAATTTGTAGCGTTGACTTTATCTTTGACGATTGGTCTTGTGCGTCAACTGATAACTTTGGTGGCATTTACTGTAATTTTATGGAATTTATCAGGAATTATCACTGTGCCTATTGGCAGTTATGAATTTACTATCTATGGCTATATGGTTTGGTTATCTTTGGTATATTCTATCGTTGGTACGTATCTCACTCATAAGGTGGGTAAGGCACTTATCAATTTAAATTATGAACAGCAAAAATATGAAGCTGATTTCCGTTTTGCGATGATGCGTGTCAGAGAAAATACAGAGTCGATTGCTTTTTATCGTGGTGAAAAGCCTGAGTTAGAAAATTTCTTGACTAGATTTAAGATTGTAATTGGCAATTTCCGCGATATTATGACTCGTCAAAAAATCTTAAACGGTTTTACAGCTGGTTATGGTCAATTGGCGATTATCATTCCATTATTATTGGCTGCACCGCGTTGGTTTGCTAAAGAGGTGCAAGTTGGTTGGATTATGCAAGTATCAAATGCTTTTGGACAAGTTCAAGGGGCAATGTCATATTTTGTAGATGCTTATACAACTATAGCACAGTGGTGCTCTGTAGTTCGCCGTTTAGATGGTTTCAATCGTCATGTCAGTGAAGCTTTGGATTTGAAATCTGATTTAATGATAGATAATGCTTCTAATATTAAAGTCGGTATAGAAAATGTAGATGTTTTCCTTCCTAATAAAAATAAAGATGTTTTAATCAAGAATTGTACAATTGATTTGATGAAGTATCAATCTTTATTGATCATGGGTGCTTCTGGTGTGGGTAAATCAACTCTTTTACGAACACTTGCAGGTCTTTGGTCTTATGCGAAAGGCAATGTTTATTTGCCAAAAGAAGAAGAATTTTTATTCTTACCACAAAGACCATATTTGCCACTTGGTAGCTTAAGACAGGCAATTTCTTATCCTGTAGTCGAAGAAGTAATCAGTGAAAAATATAGTGATGAAGAAATAAAAGAAATACTCATAGCTTGTAAGTTAGAAAATTTAGTAGATAAATTGGATATTGTTGATGATTGGAGTAGAATTTTATCTTTAGGTGAACAGCAAAGAATAGCTTTTGCGAGAATTTTATTATATAAACCTAAATTTGTATTTTTGGATGAAGCTACATCAGCACTTGATGAAACTTTAGAAGGAAATTTATATGATATGTTAAAAACATATTTACCAGATACGAGAATAATAAGTATTGCTCATCGTAGTAGTTTGATTTGCAAGCATCAGGCTATCTTAAAATTAAAAGAGAAAGGTTGTTGGGAAATTCATGAATAATCGAGAAGTTGAAATAAAAATGGAAATAAAAGATAAAGCTCAAGTAGAAAATATACGTAAATTCTTGCAAGAAAATGAAGGACAAAGACCACAAAGTATAGTGATGAAGGCTATTTATTACGATACGGAAGAAAAATTCTATCAAAAACATAAAATTGCCTATCGTGTACGACAAGAAAACAATTGTTTTGTAGCAACATATAAATCGGGAAAAGTAAACACACAGGGCGTTTTTGAACGTGTGGAAATTGATAAAAAAGTAACAAGCCTACAAGCAGATATAAGTGTTTTTTCGGATGTAGGTGAGATTTGGAATTTAATAAAAGAAACTAAAGGTAAGAAATTCATTCCGATTGTAATAACTGATTTTGTACGTGAATGTATAGATATAAATTGGTTTGCTTCAAAACTGGAAATAGCTTTAGATTGTGGATTTGTGCAGGGAAATGAAAGAAAATCTCCTATTTGTGAAGTAGAAATAGAATTAAAATCTGGACGAATGGAAGATTTATTATCTTTAAAAAATGAACTTAGTGAAAAATTTGATTTACAAATTTCTACCGTAAGTAAATATAAAAAAGGTCTAATTTTAGCAGAGCAAATTTAAAGCTCTGCTTTTTTTTGAAATTTTTTAAAATTTTTTTGGATTTTAGCAGGATTTACAAAATTTATATAGAAATGTAATATCGTCAAATGAAAATGTAACGAATTTTATTTATTTGAGAAGTTTTTACAGAAAAAGGGGTTGTGTAAATTTATTTAATCTAAATTTTATAAAATGTACGATAATTGTTAAGATTGTTAAGTTTTTATAAGTAATTTGTTATATTTGTGTAATTTTTAATAGTTTTTATAGATTAATTCCTGCATTTTTATCGAAATTGACAAGATGTGTAGACTATGTTTATTTTTTCAGGAGGTTTTATATTATGAGAAAAACAGAATGCTTAGCCATGATATTGGCTGGTGGTCAAGGGAGCAGATTAGGAGCTTTAACTAAGAATATAGCTAAACCAGCTGTGCCATTTGGTGGAAAATATCGTATTATCGATTTCCCATTAAGTAACTGTGCAAATTCTGGTATTGAAACAGTAGGTGTACTTACTCAATATCGTCCACTAGAATTGCATACATACTTAGGTACTGGTGAAGCATGGAATCTTGACCGCAAAAATGGTGGTGTATATATTTTACCTCCATATGCTAGAGAAAAAGGTGCAGATTGGTATAAAGGTACAGCAGATGCAATTTATCAAAATATTAATTTTATCAATAAAGCTAATCCAGATTATGTATTAGTTTTGTCTGGTGACCATATTTATACTATGGATTATGCAAAAATGATTGAATTCCATAAAAAGAATAAAGCAGAAGCTACAATTGGTGTAATTAAAGTGCCAATGAAAGAAGCTTCTCGTTTTGGTATTATGAGCACAGATAAAGAAGGTCGTATTACTAAATTTGCCGAAAAACCTGCTAAACCAGAAAGCAATTTAGCTTCTATGGGTATTTATATCTTTAGCTGGAATTTCTTACGTGAATACTTAGAAAATGATGCTAAAGATGAAACTTCTAGCCATGATTTTGGTAAAAATATTATTCCAAAAATGTTAGCTGACCAAGCTAGATTATATTCCTATGCATTTGAAGGTTATTGGAAAGATGTAGGAACAATCGATAGCCTTTGGGAAGCAAACATGGATTTATTAAAAGAAAAACAACCATTTGAAATGAATGGTAAATGGAAAATTTATTCCGTGGATATGGCTATGCCACCTCACTATGTAGGACCAAAAGCTAAAATTAAAAATTCTCTTGTAAGTGAAGGTTCTATGATTTGCGGTGAAGTAAAAAATTCTGTTATATTCCCAGGTGTACGCATTGCTAAAGGTGCAAAAGTAAGCAATTCTGTAATTATGCCATTTGCAAAAATTGAAGCAGATGCTGTTGTTGAAAAAGCTATTGTAGCTCAAAATAGCAAAATTGAAGCAACTGCTCAAGTAGGTAGTGACGATGGCACTATTGTAGTAATTCCTGAAGGTGAAACTGTACGACCAATGGTTGTTTCCGATGCAACTGAAAATGTAAATGTGGGATAAAATAAGAGAGGGATATAATTATGAAAAATGTTCTCGGAATAATGGATTTATATGAAGACGATAAACAAATAAGAACACTTACAACAAAAAGACCTGTTGCAACATTACCTTTTGCAGGTCGTTATCGTTTATTAGACTTTGCTTTATCTAGCATGGTTAACTCTGGTATTACAAAAATTGGTATGATGATGCCAGCAAAATCTCGTTCTATCTTAGACCATCTTCGTTCTGGTAAAGACTGGGATTTAGCACGTCGTCATGATGGTTTATTCTATTTACCAGCTATAAAAATGGATAAAGATAGCCGTAATGGTAACTTACAGTCTTTCTATAGACATATGAGCTTTATCAGACAGTCTGAACAAGAATATGTATTAATCTGCAACAGCCGTTTTGTTTATAATATAGACTTTACTACAGCTCTTCGTTTCCATCAGAATACTGGTGCTGATATCACTATGGTTTACCATATTGAAAATAAAGAACGTCCAGACAATGCAACTATTTTACAGACTGGTGAAAATGGTTTTGTTACAGAAATTGCTAACCGTCCAGCTGTTTATGAAAATTCCAAAGTATTCATGGGCATTTATTTAATGTCCCGTAAAAAATTCATGGAAATCATATCTACAGCATATGAACGTGGTGGCTATGATTTCTTGATTGATGGTATTTTACGTCATCAGGATAATTTAAATATTTATGGCTTCCAACATGAAGGTTATGTATCTGAAATCTGCTCTACAAGTTCCTATTTCAAAACTAATATGGACTTGTTAGAACCAGAAATTTGGGAAGAATTATTCATGGGTTATAACCCAATCTATACAAGAGTTCGTGATGAAGCTCCTGTACAGTACAAAAAACAAGCAAAAGTTAATAATTCTTTAGTTGCAAATGGTTGCGTAATTGAAGGTTCTGTAGAAAACAGTATCTTATTCCGTGGTGTTAAAATCGGAAAAGGCGTTCAAGTTAAAAATAGCGTAATCATGCAGAATTGTGAATTACAAGATGATGCTCTAGTAGAAAATGTAATTTGCGATAAAAATGTAGTAGTATCCGATGGTAAATGGTTAAAAGGTGCTGAAAATTATCCATTGATCATTGAAAAAAATACAGTTATTTGATTAACAAAAGATAAGATATTAAAATAATATAGGTTAAAAAATATAGTAATTATAAATATATATAATATAAATTATATAATATAAAATATTAATATATAGGTTTTGGTTTTTTTAGAAATATAGAGTTTTTATTTCAGGGTAGTGCGATTAAGGTAAAAACTTATAGGGGGAAGTAATAGTGAGTGTAGGAATAATCAATAAGCAAATTGAAGAGAGAGCTTCATTACAGAAAAATTTCTTAAAAACAGCAAATATGTTATTTGGTAAAGATTGGAATGAATTAACTAAAGAAGAATTATATCAGACTTTAGTTAGAACAGTTCGTCAGTACATCAGTGAAAACTGGATTATGACTAATAAATACTATGAAGAAAATCAATGCAAAGAAGTATATTATTTTTCCATTGAATTCTTATTAGGTCGTCTATTAAATACAAACTTGATCAATCTTGATATGAAAGAAATCTGTAAAGAAGCCTTGAAAGACTTGAATATTGATATTACAGAACTCTTTAAACAGGAACCAGATGCAGGTTTAGGTAATGGTGGTCTTGGCCGTCTTGCTGCTTGCTTTATTGATTCTTTGGCTTCCTTAGGCCTTCCAGGTCATGGTTGTACTATCCGTTATCAATATGGTCTGTTTGAACAAAAAATAATAGATAATCAACAAGTTGAAATTCCTGATAATTGGCTTAAAAATGGTTTCGCTTGGGAATATCGCAAAGCTGACAAAGAAGTTGATGTTCATTTTGGCGGTAATGCTTATATGGCTCAACAAGAAGATGGTTCTTTAAAATTAGTTCATGAAGGATATAATACAGTTGCAGCTGTTCCTTATGATGTGCCAATCGTAGGTTACCACAATAATGTAGTAAATACTCTTCGTCTTTGGAATGCTGAAGTTCCTCAAGATTTTGCTTCTTTATCAGGTACTAGAGAACAGTTACAAGAAAGATTGCGTCAATCTTATCGTGTACAAGCAATCACTTCTTGCTTGTATCCAGAAGATAGCTCTTATGAAGGTAAAATGCTTCGTTTGACTCAAGAGTATTTCTTTGTATCTGCAGGCGTTCAAAGTATTGTTCGTCATTATAAACGCCGTAAAGGTGATTTAAAAGATTTTGCGAAAAAAATTGCTATTCATATCAATGATACTCATCCAGCAATGGCAATTCCTGAACTTATGCGCGTACTCATTGACCAAGAAGGTATGGATTGGGATACTGCTTGGGATATCACTAAAAATACAGTAGCTTATACTAACCATACAATTATGCCAGAAGCATTAGAAACTTGGCCAATTGATATGTTTAAAAATCTCGTACCACGTATTTACATGATCGTAGAAGAAATCAATGCACGCTTCTTAGAAGATGTTCGTAAACAATATCCAAATGATGAAGACCGTGTACGCAGAGTATCTATCATTCAAGATGGCGTAGTTCATATGGCTCGTCTTTCTGTTGTAGGTAGCCACAGCGTAAATGGTGTTGCTAAAATTCATAGCGATATCTTAAAAGCACATACTATGCGTGACTTTGATGAAATTTACCCAGGTAAATTCAATAATAAAACTAATGGTATTACACATCGTCGTTGGCTCATTGCTGCAAATCCACAGCTTTCTAGCTTAATAGATGAAGCTATTTCTGATAAATGGCGTAAAGACCCATCTCGTCTTATCGATTTATTAGATTATAAAGATGATACAGCATTCCTTGATAAATTAGCAGAAGTTAAAAAAGAACATAAAATTTATTTAGCTGGTCATATCAAACGTCGTAGTGGATTTACTATTGACCCTAACTCTTTATATGACATTCAAGTTAAACGTATTCATTCTTACAAACGTCAAATTATGAATATTTTACATGTAATGCATATCTATAATTTGATTAAAGCAAATCCATCTATTAAATCTGAAATGTTACCTCGTACTTATATGTTCGCAGGTAAAGCAGCTCCTGGTTACCATATCGCTAAAGAAACAATTCGCTTAATCAACAATGTAGCTAATATTGTTAATAACGATAAAGATGTAAACGATTGTTTACATGTAGTATTCTTAGAAAACTATGGTGTTACTTTAGCAGAAAAATTATTCCCAGCAGCTGATGTTAGTGAACAGATTTCTCTTGCAGGTAAAGAAGCTTCCGGTACATCTAACATGAAATTCATGATGAACGGTGCTATCACACTTGGTACTTTAGATGGTGCTAACGTGGAAATCTGCGATGCAATTGGAGAAGATAACTGCGTTATCTTTGGCTTAAAAGAACATGAAGTAATGGAATACTATAAAAATGGATTATATTCCGCATGGACTGAATATAATACAAATCCAGCAATTCACAATGTAGTTGATGAATTATTGACTGGTCCATTCGTAGGTAATGGTGATTTCCATGACTTACACAACTATTTATTCAATAGTAATGATGAATATTTCGTATTCAAAGACTTCAATTCTTATATTGATGCTCATGTAAAAATTAGAGGTAAATATCTCGACCGCTATGGTTGGTTAAAATCCAGCTTAATCAATATTGCACATTCTGGTATCTTCTCTAGTGATAGAACTATCAGCGAATATGCAAAAGATATCTGGAATGTAGAACCTATTAATTTATTAAAATAAATGACTCCAAAGGAGAACTAAAAATATGGAAGTATCCGCATTAAAAGATTTTGATTTGTATTTGTATCATCAAGGTACAAATTTCTATGCGTATCAAATGTTAGGAGCTCATTTTGTAGTAGAAGACGGAGTAGAAGGCGTACGCTTTGCTGTTTGGGCACCTCATGCTAAAGCCATAAGTGTAGTAGGAGATTTTAATAATTGGGATTACAATGAAAACCCAATGCAGAGAATTTCTGATGGTGAAATTTGGGTGACTTTTATTCCTAATTTACAGCAAGGTGAAATTTATAAATATTCTATAGAGCCATTCAATGGTGGAGAACGTTTCTTAAAAGCAGACCCTTATGCTTTTTATGCTGAAAAGAAACCAAAAACAGCTTCTCGCGTTTATGATTTACGCGGTTATGAATGGCATGATGAAAAATGGCAAAAAAAACAGCAACAAGAAGCTTCTTATGATAAACCTATGCTCATCTATGAAGTGCATTTAGGCTCTTGGCGTCATGATGCTGAAGGTAATTATTTAACTTATAGAGAAGCAGCAAAACAGCTCATCTCTTATGTTAAAGAAATGAATTATACTCATATTGAGTTTATGCCACTTTGTGAACATCCATTTGATGGTTCTTGGGGTTACCAAGCAACTGGTTATTATGCTGTAACTAGTCGTTATGGTGAACCAAAAGACTTCATGTATTTAGTAGATTTAGCTCATCAAAATGGTATTGCTGTAATCATGGACTGGGTTCCAGGACATTTCTGTAACGATGCTCATGGTCTTCGCCGTTTTGATGGTGAAACTTTATATGAATCTGATAATGAAAAACGCCGTGAAAATTGGCAATGGGGTACAACTAATTTCGACTATGGTCGTCGTGAAGTGCATAGCTTCTTAATTTCTAATGCTCTATTTTGGTTAAATGAATATCATATTGATGGGCTTAGAATTGATGCTGTAGCTAATATGTTGTATCTAAACTACGGTCGTGAAGAAGGTCAGTGGGAACCTAATAAATATGGTGACACTGGTAACCTTGAAGCTATGGAATTGATTAAAAATCTAAATGAAGCGATTTTCAAATATCATCCAAATGCTTTAATGATGGCAGAAGAATCTACATCATGGCCTATGATTTCTCGTCCAACTTATATGGGCGGTATGGGCTTTAACTATAAATGGAATATGGGCTGGATGAATGATATGCTCAAATATATGAGCCTTGATCCTATTTATCGTAAATGGAATCATGATAAAATTACATTCTCCTTGATGTATGCTTTCTCTGAAAACTTTGTATTGCCATTATCTCATGATGAAGTAGTTCATGGTAAATGCTCTTTAATTGAAAAGATGCCAGGCGATTATTGGCGTAAATTCGCTGGTCTTCGTTCCTTCTTTGGTTATTGGATGACTCACCCTGGTAAAAAATTATTATTCATGGGTGGCGAATTTGGTCAATTTATCGAATGGAAATATGATGATAGTCTTGATTGGCATTTAGCTGAATTGTATCCAATGCATACAAAAATGCAGAGATTCTCTAAAGAATTGAATAAATTCTATTGTGAACATAAAGCTTTATGGCAAGTAGACTTTGATTGGCGTGGTTTCCGCTGGATTGATTGTAACGATAATGAAAATAGCGTTATTTCCTTTATTCGTTATGCTGAAGACCAAGATGATTTCATCATTGTAGTATGTAACTTCACTCCAGAAGTGCGTCATGGTTACCGCATTGGTGTACCTGAAAAAGGTATTTATCAAGAAGTATTTAATACAGATAAAGAAGAATACGGTGGTTCTAATGTATTAAATGAAGGTGACTTTAAATCAGAAGATGTATTCTGGCATAATTTAAATCAATCTATTCAAATTACTTTACCACCACTTGGTACAGTATATTTCAGATTGAAATTGCGTCCTGTTGAAGCTAAAAAACAGACAGTGATTGAAGCTGAAAAACCAGAAAAAGTAAAACTTAATGGTAATAGATCAAAACAACGTCAAAAGGCTAAAGCTTATGCCTTGAAATAATTTAAGTTATAGCCCATATAATTTTTATTATATGGGCTATATATACAATCATAGAGGAAGGTCGTGTTATAGTGTTAAAAGTTTTATATGTAGCCTCAGAAGCTGTGCCTTTTGTAAAAACAGGCGGTCTTGCAGATGTAGCGGGTTCTTTACCTAAAGAATTAAAACAAAAAGGTGTAGATGTTCGTGTTGTTATACCAAAATACAGTGGTATAAAAGAAGAATATCGCAATAATATGGAACATATTTATGATGGTGAAATCAATGTTTCCTGGCGTAAAAAATATCTAGGTATTGATAGATACGATTATAAAGATGTACCATTTTATTTCATTGATAATCAGGAATATTTCTATCGTGAAGGATATTATGGTTATCCAGATGATGTAGAAAGATTTACTTTCTTCTGCAGAGCTGTTCTTGAAATGCTTCCTCATATTGATTTCTGGCCAGATGTTATTCATATGAATGATTGGCAAACAGGTTTAATTAGCGTTTATTTAAAACTCGAACATAATGAAGATGTACGCTATAACAAGATTAAAACAGTATATACTATTCATAATTTGAAATATCAAGGTCGTTTCTGGAAAGGATATTTACCAGATGTATTAGGTCTTGATTGGAAATGCTTCAACAATGGTGATTTGGAATACTTCGATGATATCAACTTCATGAAAGGTGCTATCGTATATTCTGATAAAGTTACTACTGTAAGTCGCAGTTATGCTAAAGAAATTCAAGATCCTTATTATGGTGAAGGTCTTGAAGGTATGCTTCAAAAACGTGATGCAGATTTATCTGGTATTATCAATGGTCTTGATTATGAAGATTATAATCCAGAAACTGATAAGTACATCTTTAAAAACTTTGATGTACATAATGCAATTGCTATCAAAGGTGATAATAAAGAACAACTTCAGAAAAAATTGGGCTTACCAGTAAATCGCAAGATTCCAATGATTGGTATGGTAACTCGTTTAGTTGAAGCTAAAGGTCTTGATTTAGTTACACGTATCTTAGATGAATTACTTGAATATGAAAATGTACAATTTGTAATCTTAGGTACAGGCGATAGACAATATGAAGACTGGTTCAAAGGTCTTGTGTGGCGCTATCCGAAAAAAGTATCTGCTAATATCTTCTTTAATAATGAATTAGCACATCAAATTTATGCTGCAAGTGATTTATTCTTGATGCCATCTCAATATGAACCATGCGGTATTGGTCAGCTTATCGCTCTTCGTTATGGTACTGTGCCAATTGTACGTGCTACAGGTGGTTTAAAAGATACTGTTGAAGCATATAACAATTACACTCAAACTGGTAATGGCTTTAGCTTTAATAACTACAATGCACATGAATTATTATTCTCCATCAAACGTGCAATAGATGGTATTGCTGATGATAGAAAACATATTCATCTTGTAGAAAATGCTATGACTGCTGATTATAGCTGGGAAGAATCAGCTAAACAATATAAAGAATTGTATAATAGCTTAAAGGCTTAATAATTAGTTTAAAATAAAAATTTTATCGCTTAATACGATTTTTATAAAATTTTGCTTACTCAACAAAATAAGGTCTGTATTAAGCGATAATTATTTTATAGATGATTGAAGTTTTAATCAGGGGAGGCTTAAAGCTGTTATAAATAATATATAATTTTATATAAAAATCTATAAATTGTTTAAAGATTATGATATAATACTATTGAGGTGATAATATGAAATATTACTCAATAGGAGAATTTGCAGACAAAATATGGAACAACAATTGAAATTATTGATAATACAGAGAGAACTGAAGAACAAGAGTTAGTAGAAGATTTAATTCAAATAGTTACTGTATTTAGTTGTAGACTTCAAGGAAAAAGAGCTAATAAAGCTAAAAAAATGATTAAGGAGTTAATAGAAGATGATACTTGCGAAAAAAGTTAGAATTTATCCAACAAAAGAGCAAGAACAAAAACTGTGGCAATCTGTAGGAACTGCTAGATTCATCTATAATTATACTCTCGCAAAACAGGAAGAAAATTATAAAAATGGTGGTAAATTTATTAACGACGGAGTTATCAGAAAAGAATTAACTCAACTTAAAAAGTCTGAACTAACTTGGTTAAATGAAGTATCAAATAATATCACTAAACAATCTGTAAAAGATGCTTGTAAGGCTTATAAAAGATTTTTTAAAAGCTTAGCTAACAAACCCAAATTTAAAAGTAGGAAAAAAAGTAAACCTAGTTTTTATAACGACCCGATTAAATTAAAAGTTAAAGAGAAAAAAGTTTTAATTGAAAAAGTAGGTTGGATAAAAATAAATGAACAAATACCAATTAATGTTAAATATAATAATCCTAGAATAACTTATGATAATAAATATTGGTATCTATCGGTTGGAATAGAAGTTAATGAAAAAAAGGAAGAATTAACAAATATTTCATTAGGTATAGATTTAGGATTGAAAGAGTTGGCTATTTGTTCCGATGGAAAAATATTTAAAAACATTAATAAGACTAAAAAAGTAAAAAAATTAGAAAAAAGATTAAAACAAAAGCAAAGACAAATAAGTAGAAAATATGAAATAAATAAAATCAAAAAAGAAGGAGGTGAACGTTGCCAATTTATCAAAACTAAAAATATAAAAAAATTAGAGAATACAACAAAACTAATATATAGAAAATTAGCTAATATTAGAAACAATTATATTCATCAAGTTACAACAAGTATAGTGAAAACCAAACCATATAGAATTGTAATAGAAGATTTGAATGTTTCTGGAATGATGAAAAATAAACATTTATCTGATTCAGTAAAAAAACAATGTTTCCATAAGTTTAGACAGTATCTAACATATAAATCTGAATTAAATGGAATTGAATTAGTAGTAGCAGATAGATTTTATCCATCATCAAAAACTTGTAACAAGTGTGGATTTATAAAGAAAGATTTAAAACTAAAAGATAGAGTTTATAGATGTCCACACTGTGGAGCAGTAATTGATAGAGACTTAAATGCTTCACTAAATTTATCTATGTATAAATTAGCATAGTTTCACAAGCAAGAAAATGCTAATATGTAGGATTCGTTGTATCCGAATTTAAGCCTTTGGAGAATCATATCAAACGAAAGTAGCTATGGCAAAATCGGATTCAATGAAGAAGGAAATAAACAAATTTTTATATTTTTATAGATTTTTGGCAACGGGATAATATAAATGATTTTTCATGATTCGCGAAATCTATATTATCGCACTCCTATAGGGGCAGTGCCGACACAATCTTTTGTGAGATTGGCAATTGATGTTGATTTAAAAGATAAAGTTTCTTTGGTGCGTTTACATACATGGCAAGAAACTTGTGGTTCAATATATTATAATTTAAAAAAGTCTTCATGGGATGAAAAACATTATTTTATTGATTTAGATATGCCTGAAGATGGTTGTCTTGTTTGGTATTATTTTATAATTGAATTAGTTGATGGCAAATTATTATATTATGGCAATAATAAGGCGCAAATGGGTGGTATTGGTCAAGAAGCATTAGAGGTGCCACCATCTTATCAGATTACAGTATTTAAAAAAGATGTAAAAACGCCAGATTGGTTTAAAAAAGCTGTTATGTATCAGATTTTTCCTGATAGATTTTATCGTAGTGGCAATAATATCCCACAGAAAAAACATGCGGTGCTTCATTGTGATTGGAATGAACCACCAATGTATTATTTAGACCCAGATACAAAAAATGTAATCACTTATGATTATTTTGGCGGAAATATCCAAGGTATAAAAGAGAAATTATCTTATTTAAAAGATTTGGGAATATCTGTGATTTATTTTAATCCTATTTTTAAATCACGTGCTAATCATCATTATGATACGGCAGATTATCATCAAGTAGACCCAATGTTTGGCACTAATGAAGAATTTGCACAGCTTTGTAGTCAAGCTAAAGAGATGGGAATTCGTATTATCTTAGATGGGGTATTTAGTCATACTGGCAGTGATAGTATATACTTCAATCGCTTTGGCAATTTTGATAGTGTAGGTGCATATCAATCCAAAGAGTCTCCGTATTATGAATGGTATGATTTCAAGGAATATCCTTGTAAATATGATTGTTGGTGGGGCTTTACAAGTATGCCAAACACAAAGGAAACAACACCATCATATATGGATTTCATCATTCGTAGTGAAGATAGTGTAATGAATTTTTGGATGGATAAAGGCATAAGTGGTTGGCGTTTAGATGTAATTGATGAATTGCCACAGAAATTTACACGTTGTTTTTATCAAAAATTGAAGAAATTAGATAAAGATGCAGTTATCATCGGTGAAGTATGGGAAGATGCTTCAAATAAAATAGCGTATAATGTTCATCGCGAGTATCTTTGTGGTTATGAGATGGATAGTGCGATGAATTATCCATTGCGCAGAATTATTTTAGATTTTATTTTGAAGAATAAATCAGCTCAAGAAACAGAAGTAAGTATTTTAAATCAGCATGAAAATTATCCTGAAGAAAATCTCTATGCCATGATGAACTTATTGGGTAGTCATGATGTAGAACGTATTTTGACTTTATTAGGCGAAGCTCCAAGTGTAGAAAATGTACCAGCTAGTGTACAGGCAAAATTCAAATTAGATGATGCTCATTTGCGTTTAGCTATTGCTCGTTTGAAATTAGCTGTTGTTTGGCAGATGACATTGCCGGGAGTGCCATCAATTTATTATGGCGATGAAATCGGTATGCAGGGATATCGCGATCCACATAATAGAGCAAGCTATAAATGGGATGAAGCTGATAATAATTTACGTCATTTCTTTACGCGTATGATAGCACTGCGCAATCATCGACAAGTATTGCAAACTGGTTGGTATATACCAGTATATGCTCAAGATGATGTCTTAGCTTATATGAGAACTACAAAATTAGGAAAAGATAGATTTGGACAAAAAATAGATGATGATTGCATTTTAGTGGTGTTAAATCGTCATCAAGAAAAGACTATGACGATAGAAATTGATGTTCATGGTTTTTGTCAGCATAAATTACATGAAATAACTAATATGTATCCTGATATGGAAATCATAGATAATAAGGCTAAGATAGAAATTGAACCGCTCACAGCGCTAGTATTTGAACAGGAAAAAGAAAATATAGAATATGCTAGAAAAGCTGGTATTATCATGCATCCAACATCACTTCCATCTGATTATGGTATTGGTGATTTAGGAAAAGAAGCTTATAATTTTGTGGATTGGTTAGTAAAAGCTAAACAAAAGATTTGGCAAGTTCTGCCATTAAATCCAGTGGGATATGGAGCATCTCCATATCAATCTCCATCTGCTTTTGCTGGCAATACTATGCTTATTTCTCCTGAAAAATTGGTGGAAATCAATTTATTGGAAGCTAAAGATATTGTTTTAGATTATAAAGCTGATGTTGATAAAGTAGATTTTGTAAAAGTAGAAGCTTATAAAGAAAAAATCTTAACAAAAGCTTTTGCAAATTTTGTAGCAGATGCAGATTATACTGCTTTTTGTCAACAGCAAAGTTATTGGCTTGAAGATTATGCACTATTCATGGCATTAAAGAAATATTATAAAAACTTACCATGGTATGAATGGAATTTAGATATAAAATTGCGTAAACCTCAAGCTTTAGAGTCTTGTAGAATTTCTTTGGCACAAGATATTGCTTATGCTAAGTTTAAGCAATATATTTTCTTTAAACAGTGGCAAGATTTACATGCTTATGCAAACGAAAGAGGCATACAAATAGTCGGTGATGTTCCAATTTTTCCATCACATGATAGTGCTGATGTATGGGTACATCAAGATTTATTTAATTTGAATGCTGATGGCACCTTAAAGACAGCAGCAGGAGTGCCACCAGATTATTTCAGTGAAGATGGTCAACTTTGGGGCAATCCACATTATCTCTGGAAGGTAATGCAAAGAGATGACTATAGTTGGTGGCGTAAACGTATAGCTACATTGTTGAATTTAGTAGATATAATTCGCATTGACCATTTCCGTGGTTTTGAAGCTTATTGGGAAGTATCTGGTATGGCCACAAATGCTCGTGTTGGTAAATGGGTTAAAGGTCCAGGCAAAGATTTATTTGATAAAATCAAAGAATATTTAGGTGATGTGCCAATCATTGCTGAAGATTTAGGTGTAATTACGCCAGAAGTCGAAGCTTTGAAAAATAGTTGTAATTTCCCAGGCATGAAAGTTTTGCAATTTGAATTATATGCAAATAAATATCATAAATTAAACTTTATCAGTCCGAAAAATAGCATTGTCTATACAGGCACTCATGACAATAATACAACTTTAGGCTGGCTTAAAGAGGATATATCTCCGCAGGATAAAGCAGTTTTAGCAGATTTATTAGAAGTTAAAGTTGATGATAATGAGGCTTTATTAGAGGAATTGGTAAAATTAGCATATGCTAGTGCCTCTAAGATGGCGATATTGCCAATGCAAGATGTTTTGAAGTTGGATAGTAATGCTAGAATGAATTTACCTGGTACAGTAGGCACTAACTGGGGCTGGCGCATGCAAAAAGATACATTGACAGACGAAAAAGCAATGTATTTGTGTTCCTTAGTAGAAAAATATAATAGATAAATGAAAAGGACTCTGCAATAAATGTAGAGTCCTTTTAGATTTTAGCGAAAAGTAATTCGGCAAAGAAGATATTATCATGGTATAATAATTTAAGTGTATTTAGTTAAATTTATTTTAAGATAGGTGAATATTTTAATGAAAATAGAGAAAAAAATATTGTGGGCGATATCATTAAGTGCATTATCTTTATGTACATATAATCAGCCAGTATTAGCTTCAGATACTGATGTTGAAATCTTAAATTATGTTGAAGACCAACGTCGTGAAGCTAGAGATAAAGAAAAAAATAAAGCTATTAATGAATTTAAAGCAGAATTAGATGCTCAATATGAAAAAGAAGGCATTGTTATACAAAATCCTCAAGAAGCACCAATTATTTTTGAGGGTAATGATATTATGTATGACTCAGTAACAGGTGAAGTATATGGTAAGGGTAATGTAAAAATCACGCAGAATTATTCACGCATGACTACTGAAGATGCAAATGGTAATTTAAATACAGGTGATGTGGATATTCCTGTTCCTGCTCATGTTATGCAGGTAGCTAACCCAACACTTGATATCAACAGTGAGAAAACAAAATATAATTATAATGAAAAAACTGGTGTAATGAATAATGTAAAAGGTCGTGTAGATAATAGATATATTTCAGGGGAACAAGTAGAATTTTATCCTGATTACTATATAATTTACAATGGCACGATGACACGTTGTCCTGCGAAAAAACCAGATTACTGTTTGACTGCTGAGAAAATTGAAATTTATCCTGATGACCATATGGTAGCATATAATGCGAAATTTTTGATCAAAGGTCAAGTTATTTATCAAACAGATGAATATAGTACTAAAATAGGTACTAATAGCGATGGAAAAAATCAATGGATACCATTGCGTATTCGTATAAATGATGATGATGGTTTATCTATCGGTTATAAATTAGATGCACCACTGATGGATAATGTAAAAGCTTATGCTGATTTAAAATATACTACTAAGCATGATATGAGAAATATTTATGGTGTAGCTTGGAATAATGCAGGTAGTACTTTTAAAGTAGAAAATGGTAAATATGAAGATGATGATGATCGTTGGTTAGAAAAAAATATAGCATATGTATATAATTATGGCAGTAGAATAGGTGATACACCACTTAGTTTTAATTTGTATAATGAATATGGTTTATGGGAAGAAAATAATATTAAAAGTTGGCATCGTGAACATAATTTATCTCTCCATCATGATCCTATAAATTTAGATACAGAAGGTAAATTTAGATTATTTCCAAGCATAGGTTATCGCTTAGTTTATGAAGATTATGATGATAGCAATTATAATAGTTTGTATTATGATGTGACTTTACTTGGTGAATTAACTGATAGATTAGTAGCTTATACAGGATATCATTATTCAAGAGTTAGTGCAGAAAATACTTTATTCCAGTATGGATTGGAAGATTATTCCAAAAAAGTATCCGCAGGTCTAAGTTATACTATAGATGATAAAAATCGCTTTGTTGTAGCAACAGGATATGATGCTTCTGATCAGCTTCGTTTAAGAGATTTAGATTATTATTGGTATCATGATTGGCATTGTGTAGAAACTGAATTAAAATATGAACAGAAAAAAGATAAATGGAGTTTACATTTTAATTTCTTGAATTTCTAATATATAGAGAAAAAAGGTGAATTTATGAAGCCGGAATTGATTGATTTTGTAGAAAAATTTAAGGGAAAACGCATTTTAATTATTGGTGATATGATTGCTGATATATATTTAAAAGGCGATATTTCTCGTATTTCTCGTGAAGCGCCAGTTTTAGTATTGATAGAGTCAGAAGAAAAAACAGTAGCTGGCGGTGCTGCTAATGTAGTTAATAATGTAGCTACATTAGGCGGAAAGGCTTTTGCTGTAGGTATTTTAGGCGAAGATAAAGGTGCTTTAAATTTAAAGCAAATATTAGAAGAAAATAATGTAAATACGGAAGGTATGTTTTGTGATCAAAATCGCAAAACTATTACTAAGACACGTGTTATTGCAGGTGGTAGAGCTACAGTAAGTCAACAGGTAGTACGTATTGATAGAGAATGTAATGAAGTTATCAGTGAAATATATGAAAAAGAATTGATGAATTACATTCAAATGGTCATGCCACAGATACAAGGTGTAGTAATGAGCGATTATGGCAGTGGAACAATTACACCTAAAATTCGTGATTTAATTTTATCTTTAAGTAAAGAATATGATATACCATCAATAATAGATTCTCGATATGCTATTTTCAATTTTGTAGGTACTGATTATGTAAAACAAAATGATGCAGAATTAGCTAGTGCTGTAGGCTATAAAATAGATAATGAGGAAATTTTATATAAAGCGGCACAGGAATTTTTAGTAAAAATGCAAGCAAAGGGAATTTTAGTTACACGTGGCGAAAAAGGTATGACTTTATTTGAAGCAAATGGAGATGTGCATAATATCCCAGTATCTGATAAATCAGAAGTATTTGATGTATCAGGAGCAGGCGATACATGTGTTGCTACTTTTATCACAGCATTAGCTACAGGTGCGATGCCAAGTCAAGCAGCAGAACTTTCTAATTTTGCTTCTGGTATTGCTGTACGTAAAATGGGAACAGCTACAGTTTCTGATGAGGAATTAATTGCCGTATTGAAAAAATAATAATTACAGATAGGATTTTAGTGATGATTATAGATATACAAGATATTGAAAAGTTTTGTGAAATCTTGCGTAAGGGTAATAAAACTATAGCACTTACTAATGGCACTTTTGATTTAATACATGCAGGTCATGTTCGTTATTTAAATGAAGCTAGTAAATTAGCAGATTATTTAATTTTAGGGTTAAATAGTGATCAGTCTGTAAAGCAGTATAAATCAGACAAAAGACCAATTGTTTCGCAAAAAGAGCGAGCAGAGGTTATAGATAGTTTAAAAGCTGTAGATTATGTAGTTATTTTTGATGAAACAACAGCTGATAAATTAATCAGTAAAGTAAAACCAGATATCTATGTAAAAGGTGGAGATTATACAGAAGAATCTCTTCCAGAAACAGCGACAGTAAAAAAATATGGTGGTAAGATAAAATTTATAAAAGTAGTAGAGGGATGTTCTACCACAAATATAGTACAAAAAATATTAGATATATATTAATTAAATAATTTAAAGATATGCTACATTTTTAGATAATTTAAAGATGTAGCTTTTCTTTTGGGACTTTAAATAGTAAATAAGTATTTACTATTTGAAAAAATATTGGTAAAATCAAATAATAGAAAAATATATTAGCAAAAATTTTTAATTTATATTTTCGGTAGATAGAAGTAATGAGGTTTTTATGAATATTTTAATTGTAAAATTAAGTGCAATAGGAGATGTAATTCATGCATTACCTATAGCATATGTTTTGAAAAAACGATATCCTAATGCGCATATTACATGGGTTGTGGAACCTACAGCATATGAATTGGTGAAACACAATCCATATGTAGATGAAATAATTATTTTTCATAAAAAAGCATTTAAATCATGGAATGGTTTTAAAGAAAATTATCGACCATTTGCTAAGTTATTGCAAAAAAGAAAATATGATATATCTATAGATTTGCAAGGATTGTTTAAGTCAGCAGCTGTAGTATTTACTGCTAAGGCAAAGAAAAAAATAGGCTATGTAGATATGCGTGAAGGTAGCAATTTAATCAGTAAACGCATAGTAGGTAATAATAAGAATGGTCATATTGTAGATAGATATTTAGATACTGTTAAATGTTTAGATTGTGATACAGAAAATATAATATTTCCTTTAGTTAATACACAAGATGAAATTGATTTTGTAGATGATTTATTGATTAAAGAGAATATATTAAATCAAAAATTTATAATTTTTGCAGTGGGCACTAATTGGATAAATAAATGTTGGTCTGTGGAAAATTTTGCGAAATTAAGCAATTTATTAGCAGAATATAAGCTAAAAGTAGTCTTAATTGGTTTTGGAAAAGATGATGAACAAAAATCACAAGCTATTATTAAATTAGCTGGAGAAAATAATATTATAAATTTTGTGGGAAAAACGAGCTTGATGCAAACGGCTAGACTTATTAAATTATCAAAGGCTGTTGTAGGCGGAGATACAGGAAACCTTCATTTAGCAGCAGCTTTAAATATTCCTGCAATTATGCTTATGGGGCCAACAGATCCTAATAGAAATGGTCCATATAGACAAAGTGAAAATGTGATTTTAGCAGGTCATGAATGTGATGGTTGTTGGAAGCGTACTTGTGCTAAGAATGTAGATTGCTTAGCAAGTATAAAACCAAATCAAGTCATAGAAAAATTAAGACAAAGCGAGTTGTTAAAAGATGAGTGAAAATTATCCAATTGACTTTGTTGTTACTTGGGTTGATGGTAACGATCCAGTATGGCAAGCTGAAAAAGCAAAGTATAGTCCCAATAAAAATGCAGATAATCGCAATGTGCGTTTTCGTGATTGGGACAATATGCAATATTGGTTTAGAGCTGTAGAAAAATTTGCACCATAGGTCAACAAAATACATTTTGTAACTTATGGTCATTTGCCTAAATGGTTAAATATAAATAATCCCAAATTAAATATTGCTAAACATAGTGATTTTATACCACAAAAATATTTACCTACATTTAGTTCTAGAACTATAGAATTTAATTTACATCGAATAAAAGGTTTAGCAGAAAGATTTGTTTATTTTAATGATGATATGTTTTTATTAAAACCAGTAAAAAGAGAATTATTTTTTGCAGGTAAAGATTGTTTACCAACAGATTTTGCTATTACAAATACATTGAGTGTAACTGACAAAAAAGATACGGTACAATATGCTAAATTTAATAATATAGTAATATTGAATTCTCATTTTGATAAAAAAGAACAAATGAAAAAAAATTTGGATAAATGGATAAATCTGGAATATGGATGGAATAGTTTAAGAAATTTAATTTTTATGGGAGAACATCATTTTAAAGCATTTGCAAATAATCATTTAGCATTTTCATACTTAAAAACTGAGATAGAAGATTTATGGAATGTTGAATTTGAGGAATTAGATAATACATGTAAACATAGATTTCGTTCTAGAGATGATGTTAATCAGTGGCTTATACGATATTGGCATTTAGCAAAAGGCAAATTTGTACCAATAGGAAGATATAAAAAAGGTAAGGTCTATGAAATTTATAATGGCGTAGAACAAAATCAAGAGTTATTTAAAATCATAGAAGATCAAGCAATGCCTATGATATGTATAAATGATAATGAAAATGTGGATTTTGAACCTATGAAAGAAAGAATAAAACAGGCATTTGATAAAATTTTGCCAGAAAAATCTAGTTTTGAAAAATAATAAAAAATAAAGAAGTAAATTATTTAAAATTTACTTCTTTATTATTGTTTATAGATAAAAAAATATTCTATTATCTCAATTATAGTATATTTTATAAAAATGAATTTTAGATGAAAATAAATTTAAATTTTTGTAAAGGATGGTATTGATGGTTTGTGTAGATAAATATATACATAAGACGTATTATATGTTAATTGGTTTGATGGTTTTTTTATTGCCTCAAGCTTTTATTTTACTTATGATATATCATTTAAAAAGAAATAAAGAAGGAATATAGATGTTAAATTTTGAAATTAGATATACAAAAGCTTTAGTTATTTTGTGTATTTTAGCTATTATTTTTATTGGGTTATCATTTGTTTTACCTATAGAATATAGTTATGAAAATCATTTTTTAGAGAATTTAGAAGTTGTAATTTTATTTTTAGGTATTGTAATTTGTATAGGGAAAATACGAGATTTTATTTTATATGATAGTATAAAGTTTTATGTAGCTTTGATAATAATTTATATATTGATGATTGGTAGAGAATTGAGTTGGGGTCGTGTATTTTATCCTATTGATATGGATAAAAATGGTGAACAGATTTTTGTAAAAGTACATGAATTATGGTATGGTTCAGTAGTTTATCCAACAGTAGGGATTTTAATATTAATAGCCTTGATTTTATTGGGAGTATATTTTTATCAAAGCAGAAGACAAGGAATTTGTTGGCATATCCCATTAGGTGAATTTTTGTTTTTTATAGTAACAAGCATATTGAGTCAATGTGTATTTGATAGAGGTTTAGTGCATTTTGGTAATTACAATCAATTATTAGAAGAAAGCTGTGAAATCATAGCATATATATCTCTTGTTTGCTGTACATATGATATTTCCTTTAAAAGAAGATATATTCATATAAGATATTTTAGTATAAGATAATAAAAAGAGCCTCAGGAATTTATATTCTTGAGGCTTTTTATTTATTTAAATTTATTTTTTAGTTGTTTAAATTGTCGTTCCCATTTTCGCATTGCAACGAAAATAATATGGATAGAGCTTACTTTTAATTTGAATTCCCACATTTTTTGGTGTGAAGGTATAGGGATGCGTGGAAGAGCAAAAAGGTCAATATGCCAAAGTGGAACATTCTCAAAGATAGCAAATGCCATTTTATAATTTGTTTTTTTTGCTATATTTATTACTTGTTGATTGAAAAAACCATATGGGTAACAAAGATAATCCATAGGTTTATCTAATAATTTTTCAAATTTTGTTTTGCTATCAATAATTTCTAAATTTAATTTTTCTTCATTACATTGGGTTAGGAATGGATGATCGGCAGTATGAGGTTGGATATCTAGACCGTGATTAAGCCAAGATTTTAATTCTGCTAAATTCATGGTAGTAGTTTCTTGTTTACCGAAATTTTCCCATTTATTAGGTTTACCAATCCAATTGTAAATAGGAAAAACAACAGCAGTCATATTGTATTTTTTTAATAGCGGTAAGGCTTCAAGATAATTATCTTGATATCCATCATCAAAAGTTAGTAGAACAGGATTTTTAGGTAATTTAGCCTTATTTATGAAGTGATTATATAATTGTTCTGGTGTAATAGTATGATAATTATGTGTGGATAAATATTCTAGTTGCTCGGCAAATTTTTCTTTAGGTAGAGCATTTCTATCACCAGGAATATCGGCTATACGATGATACATTAAAATTGGTACATAATTTTTAAATTTTAAATATAAGATAAAAAATATACATAAAATAATTAATAATAGTATAAACATAATAATTTTTCCTAACCTTAGATATAGTGTATAATAATATATTATACGAATATGAGGAAGATATTCAATAAATTTTTAAGGAAAGATTTTATGAAAAAATTTTTAGTTATTAATACATCTTTTTTTGGAGATACTTTACTTACTAATCCTTTATGTAGAAATATAAAAATATTATATCCAGATTCACATATAACTTTTATTGTTAATAAGCCATTTGTAGAAGTAGCAACCTACTGTGATGGAGTAGATGAAGTAGTAGCTTATGATAAAAAGGGTAAACATCATGGTGTAAAGGGAGCATGGAATTTTTATCAAGAATATAAAGAAAAATTTAAATTAGGCTTTGAAGCAGCTTTTGTTATCTATGGTAATGAAAGAGGTATTGTTTTAGCAAAATTATTTGGGGCTAAAAAAGTATATGCTGAAAATAAAGGTATAATAAATTTTTTATTAGATAATCCTAGAGAAATAGATTATCATGGTAAGACAAAAGTACAGACTAAAAATAGTATTTTATTAGAACAATATAGTAAAAAAGCTATAAGAGAATTACCAATGAAATTTATACCGCCAGAATCATCATATGATGATATTGAAGTGTTATTAGAAGGTTTAAATATACAAGATAATAAATTAGTAGCAATATGTACTACTTCTAAAAAGAAAGAAAAAGATATGCCTTTAAAAGATTGTAAAGAATTAATACAAACATTAAAAAGTAAAGGTTATACTTTATTACTATTAGGGGCAGGGAATGTAGCAAAAGAATATGGAGAAGAATTGTCTAAAATAGCTAAAGATGATTTTATAAATTTAGTAGATAAGACAACTATTGCTCAACTTGGAGCGCTACTAGCTAATTGTAAAGCTTTAATTAGTGTGGATACAGGGACTATGCATTTAGGTTTGGCAGTAGATGTACCTACAGTTTGTTTATTTTATATTCATACAAAAGCACATCTAGACGCATGGGCTCCTGAAAAATCATTATATCGTTGTGAGGTTTTAACAGAAAATATAAAGGTAGAAAATATTGTTAATTCTTTAAGAAAAATTATGGAGTAATTTTTTATGAAAAATATTTTATTATTAGTACCTCGTATGAATATAGGTGGTGCTGAATCATATGTAGCTTTGGTAGCTCGTAGTTTAAAATCATTAGGCTACAATGTATTTATTGCTTCTGCTGGTGGAGCGTTGGCGGTTGAATTACAAAAAGAAGGAATAAAACATTTTTTTTTACCGATTAGATTGAGTAAGTTTATATCAGGATTATTATTAAAACGTATTGTAGAAAAATATAATATAGACTTAATACATGCCAATTCGGAAGCAGCAGGTATTGTAGCCGTAAAGACACGAAATAAGTATAAATTAGATATTCCTATAGTATATACAGCTCATGGTGTATTACCAGCAAAAGTGAAAGACATTATAAATCAAGTGGATAAGATTATTGCTGTAAGTGAGTTTTCTAGGAAATCTGCAATAAAAGAAGGCTTTTTAGCTGAAAAAATACAAGTTGTTTATAATGGTGTAGATACTGATAAATTTAAACCCAATCGACAAAATAAAAATTTATTACGAAAAAAATATAATATACCACAAGAGGCTTTTACTATGATTATAGTTTCGCGTATTAAAAATTTGCGAAATAAAGGACATCAGCATTTACTTGATGTATTGAAAAATTATGAAGTTAGTAAAAAATGGCATCTTGTAGTAATTGGTAAAGGAAAAGGTTTTAGTGATTTAAAGAAAAAAATAAAAGAATATCATTTACAAGATAGAGTACATTTATTAGGTCATAAGACAGATGTAGAAAATTATATAGATATAGCAGATGTAATGGTTTTACCATCATATTTTGAAACATTTGGATTAGTTTTGGCTGAAGGGATGGCAATGCAAAAGCCAGCTATAGCTTTTAATGTTGGTGGCATTAGTGAAGTTATAAATGATAAAGAAACAGGATTTCTTGTAAAATATAATGATGATGATGATTTAGTAAATAAGATAAATATATTAGCTCAAGATAAAGATTTATGTAACAAAATGGGAATAAATGCAAGGAAAAAAGTAGAAAAAGATTTTGCTAATCAAATAATGATAAAAAAGATTATAGAAATATATAATAATATTTGTGATAATAGATAAATTTCATGGGATGTGAATTTAGTGAAAAAGATTTTAAGTATTGTATCTGGAAATCCATCTGGTTCACTTAATATTGCAATAGATATAAGTAATTATTTAAAAACTAGAGATTATGAAGTTATTGATATTTTTCGTAAATATAATAATACAGATTTAAAAGGAATTATTGTTATAAAAGATAAATTTACTATAGATTATATATTATCTTTAGGTGAATTTATTAGACATAGTAAACCAGATTTAATTATCGTTCATGGATATAGCACACATATTTGGACTAAATTAGCTTTAGCATATGCTAAAATACCAGTAAAATTGATACATGTAGAACATAATACGGAGAAGTATACACCATTTAGACGTTATTTAACACGAAAATTAGATAAGTATACAGATAAATATATTTGTGTATCAAAAGGTGTAGCTAATCACTTGATTAAGCAAGGCATAGATAAATCAAAAGTAGAAGTAATTTATAATGGTATTGATATACAAAGTTTTGATTTACCAAAGGAAAAGCACGACATTTTCACAGTAGGAATGGTTGCTCGTTTCAGTAAACAAAAAGATCAAATGACTTTGATTAAAGCGATAGAGTATTTGATTAAAGAAAAAAATGAAAAAATTAATTTGTTATTAATGGGCATAGGAAAGACTAGAAAAAAATGTGAAAAGTATATTTCTGAACATAATTTAGATAATAATATAAAAATAATAGAAGGTAATTTTAAAGATTTAATAGTAAAAACAGATTTATTTGTATTGGCTACTCATTATGAAGGTTTACCATTAGTATTATGTGAAGCAATGGCTTCAAAAACACCAATAATAGCAACGGATGTTCCAGGTGTAAATGAAATTGTATTAAATGAAAAAACAGGATTATTAGTAAAAGAAAATGATGTATTAGATTTAGCTAATAGTATATTAAGAATGAAAAATGATTTTTTCCTTAGAAAAAATTTTATTTATCAATCAGGCATTTTTGTAAATAAAAATTTTAATTTGCAACTTATGTATAATAATTATATAAATAAAGTTAAGGAAATGATTTGTAATGAATGATATAACGATAGTAACAGCTTTTTTTGATATTGGACGAGAACAATTTAAAGGATATGAACGTGGAAATAATAAATATATTAATTATTTTAAATTTTGGGCTAGAATAAATAATAATGTTATAATATATACTAATGCTGATTTTGAAAAAGAAATAAAGAAAATTCGTGAAGATTTTGGGTTATTAGAAAAAACAAGAATAGTAATAATAGAAAATTATACAAATTTTGATAAAAATTTATATAAAAAGATAACAGATGTAATGAACAATGAAATTTCATTAAATTTTCATAAAGATATAAAAAAACCTGAATCATGGAGTGCAGACTATAATTTTATTATGATGCTAAAAAGTTATTGTATTATAGATGCTGTAGAAAAAGGTTATGCAAAAGGTATGATAGCTTGGGTAGATTTTGGATTTAATCATGGCGGTAAAGATGGATTAATAAATGAAAAAGAGTTTAATTTTCTTTGGAAGTATGATTTTCCAGAAAAAATTAACTTATTTTCACATCAAAAAATAGATGATGATAGACCAATATTTGATATTGTCAGAAGTATGGATGTTTATATTCGAGGAAATATAATTGTAGCTCCTGATTATTTATGGCAAAAATTTTTATATTTAGCTAAAAAATCTATGAACAGTTTACTTGATTGTGGATTATGTGATGATGATCAAACTATCTGTTTGATGGCATATCGTGCACAAAAAGATATTTTTTTTATACATGATGTAGAAAATTGGTATGATGGATTAAAATGTTTTGGAGGTAATCATTTAACAGTAAAACCAAAAATAAAACAGAAAAATAAATCTTATATAAAATATAAAGAGCGAGCTAGACTTTTTATGTTAGATGGTAAATACAAATTAGCTTTTATTTATTATAAACAATATTTAAAAGAGAAAATACAAATTAGATTATTTAATAAATAATAAAAGGTATATAAAATGATTAAATTAGTAAAATCAAAAATAATATTCAATGAAAAAATAGATATAGATTATAATAAATTTATTAATATTGCTTATGGTATAGATAATAACTTTGTTAGACCATTAGGTGTTTCGATGACTTCCATAGTAAATAATAACCCATCTAGTAATATTATTTTTCATATCTTTACCGATTATTTAGATATAAATTCACAATCATTATTAAAAATTTTTGCTGAAACAACAAATTCTATTGTGATAATTTATTTAATAAATACATCAATATTTAATAAATTATCATATACTAAACAGTTTACTAAAGCCATGTATAATAGATTTATTATGCCTAAAATTTTAAATAATAATGTGAAAAATTTTTTATATATTGATGCTGATACCCAATGTTTTAATAAATTGGACACTTTATTCAAAATAAATTTAAATAATAATATTGTTGCTGTAGTAAACGATTTATCCTATGTAAAAAAACAACAAATACATGCTTTAAACCTAAAAAATAATAACTATTTTAATTCTGGTTTTATGTATATTGATGTGAAAAAATGGAATATAGAAAAAATAACTGAAAAAGCAATGGATTTTTCCTTAAATAATTCCAATAAATTAAAATGGCAAGATCAAGATGTTTTAAACATTGTTTTAGATGGAAATTGTTTATATTTAGAAAAAAAATACAACTATCTTTTAAATATGAAACATAAAAGTGCTTATATGCCAAATGACGTTATACTTGTGCATTATGTTGGTAGATATAAACCTTGGACTGAATGGTGCTTACATCCACTTAAGGAAAAATTTTTATTGGTAGCCAGAAGTTCCTTATGGAAGGATATACCTCTTACAAAGCCAATAACGTATAAAACTATGAAAATGATGGGACGTTCTTCTATTTTATATGGAAAATATATTAGTGGTATATACTGGTATTTAAAATATGCTATTTATAAAATAAAAAGTAAATTATAGAGGAATAAATTATGAAAAATTTATTTGTAGTAAATACACCATATCATTTATTAACTTGCTTTATATTGACACATAGTATTTATGAGAACGATGAAAATTATTTGGTGTTAATGCATCCTCATGGATATGAAAAATGGAAAATAAATAAGTTAATGACATATATGTCAACTACAAAATGTGGATATAAACAAGTTTTTTTATTATTAGATTGGTTATCTAGTAAAAATAAAAAAGAATCTTATCGTAAACAAGCTAATTATGTAAAAGAAAATATTAAACCCTTAAATATTGATAAAGTTTTTATTGGGGTAGATATATCTCCTGTAAATCAATTACTAGTAATGGCTGTTGGTAAAAATGAATTTTATCGTTTTGAAGATGGTGTATATTCATATATTAATGAAAATAGAAGGCGTAAAAAAAGTCATGCGTTATTTCATAAAATAAAAACATATTTATTGAAGTGGATATCAGGAATACAAGGAAATATGTATATTAATACAGAAGCAGAAGGTGAAAGTCTTGCAGGAAAATTGGATATTATGTATCAACCATGGCTTTTACAGAGAAAATCACCTGCGACAAAAGAAATAACTGTTGAAATGATAAATCAAGCAATGCAAAATTTAAAATCTCAGCAGTTATTAAAAGAGGTATTTCAAGAAGAAAGTATATTATATTTAAGTCAACCAATGGTAGAAAAAGGTTTATTTACAATTGAAAAAGAAGTACAATGCTTAAAAAAAATATTATTATCAATAGGAAACAAAGCTGTATTATATTATAAACCTCATCCTAATGATAGCAAGGAAAAACTAGAATATTATAAAAATAATTTTAAACAGTTAAAAATATATAACGGAATAGAGCCAGCTGAATTGTTATTTACTTCAAATTCTAAGTTAAAAGCAGTAATAAGTTATCAATCATCAGCATTGATGAATGTAGATAAGTTTGCAAAAACTAATATAAAAGCTATAAGTTTAGCGGATTCTTTAAATGTAGATATTCATCCAGTATATAGAAATATTATGGAGAAATCAGGTATAATTTTTTATTAAAACAAAAAAGTAGAAGATTAGTATCTTCTACTTTTTTAATTTAGTTAATAAATATAATATATAGTATTTAATACTTGATAAATAATAACCATGATGATATAAATCTTGAGAATAAATTCGTAAACGACGATAGTGTTTTGGATATACAGGAGAAGCATTTTTCCAAGGTGTTTGATTTTCATACGTTTTGTATAAATCTCTGTTATAATCATTTGACATAGAACTTACTTCCCAGCCTAAATCCCATGGCTTTGGAGAAGATGTAAAATGTAATAGAATGATTTCTTTATTAGTAATACTGTCTTTATGCCAAGGATAAAAACCATTAAAATAGTTGAATTTTTTAGGTAGATATGCTATTTTTTGTGTTAATATTAAATTTAAAGCATCTTGATCGGGAAATTTAAAATCATATGAAGTGGTTGATAAAATTTCTATAAGTTTATTAGATATATTATATTTATTCCATTCTTGGATATTAATAAGTAACATTCCTGAATTAAAATATATATGATTTTTTAAATTTAAAGCATTATTGCGAGATTGATTCATATCTTTTGTGTCAGGAACAGCTGCAATGATATTATTTTCTAGATTAATAGATAATAATTCTTGTATATTATTTAAACAAATAATGTCTGCGTCTACATAGATTATTTTTGACAGATTTTTATTTAGTACAGGTAGTAAAAATCTAAAATACATAGAAATAGGAAATGCTTTTTGGGTAGGTAATTTATTAAAGTAAGTATTGTCTATAATATAAATATTAATATTTATATTGTGTTGTTGTGCTAGAGCTTTTAATTTGTTAATAGAATCTTTAGTAAGAGAAGATGAAACAATATGAAAATGAAAATTTTGATGAGGATTATTTTCACAAAAAGATACAATGGATGTAGAACAACAACGAACATAATTATTATCAATACCATAGCCTATATGAATTGTATTGTTAATACTAGATGAAAAAGAATATTTAATAATATTTTTAATAGATTCTTCAAGTTGATACATAATATAGCCTCAAATTATAGTGATTTTTAATTGTTTATTTTAGAAATTGCTAAATGTTTATTTAATATAAAATATAATCCAGTAAATATCCAAAATAAAGCAGTATTACCTTTATAACCTAATTGACAAAATATAGAATCGGTTAATGAATTTATTGTAAATGTTAGTAAACAAGATAAAAAAGCTAAAGAAAAAGCATCTTTATTTCGTATATAATTAGTTATAGTATAATAGTACAGATATATAAATAATAAAATATAACCAGATGTACCTAATAAACCTGTTTCAGATAAAAAAGCTAATAATACATTGTGAGGATGCCCTTGTGTTTCTCTAGATAACGGGGAACGATAAGTAGACATATATTCTTCATAATAATTACCAAGACCCACACCAGAGACGGGATGATCAATAAACATCTTTGTGGCAGATTCCCACATTAATATACGTTCATAATTAGATTGATTTGCATAATTTGTATCAGGAATGCTAGAAACACGATTGATTGAAGATGGTGAGATGGAAAATATTGATAAACTATATACTGCTAATAAAATAATAAGAGAAATAGCTTTTAATTTACTTTTTATAGAAAACAAAATAATTAAAGGAAAAATAATTGCTAATTCAAGCCAAACAATACGAGTGTTTTCAAAAATGACAGCAGGGATATTAATTAAGATTATAAAAAAGAGAAGAATTCGTATTTTTTTCGAAAGTTGGCTTTTATGTAGACTTAGGGTAAGGATGATAGGTAAAATTAAACTATTAGAAACGGCTAAAAACATATAATGGTTATTACAAAAACCAGTGGGTCTGCCAGTATTTCCTAAATAAAATTGATATATAATTAATAAAGCATTAATAAATAATGGAATAGAAAAGGAAAGAAATAATAAAAATATACGTTTGATATTCATTGGAAATAGGATTATTGTAAATAATCCTAATAATGGACTAATAAAACGAGATTTATAATTATGGAGTGAACCATCAGATAATATAGTAGACAAAAAGATCATTAATAAAAAGTAAATAATAATATATATGTAATATTTAAATTCGTTTGTGTAATTTAATTGTAAGGGATGACTTTTTCTAAAATAAAAAAGAAATATAATATTAAGAATAAAAGCAGTGGTAACAAAGTTTATTTTAGTATCAATTAAAAAAGTTAGTCCATATAAAAGTAAACAGTAAAATATAATATTTTCGTAAATTTGATAAATTTTATTTTGCAAAATAATACTCCTTAAAAATAATGTAGTTTTTTTTATTTATGATACAATAATCTTATGGATAATGCAAATAATTTTTATAAAGGAGATAAAATATAATAGATATGAAAGCAGTATTTTTTGATGTTGATGGAACACTGATTGAAGGTACACATCCAGATTATCGTTATATGCGTGAAAACGTACAAAAAGCAATTCGTAAATTGCAAGAGCAAGGTCATTATGTATTTATCGCTAGTGGTCGTTCACTTGCTTTTCTTGATGAAAAGATAAGAACCTTTGGTTTCGATGGCTATGTATTGCTCAATGGTTCAGTTATATTTTTCCATGATAAAATTATTTATAGAGCGCCACTTGAAAAATCTTTTGTAGAAAAAATCACATCTATTTGTGATGAACATGATATGCAATACAGCTTACAAGGAGATTTTCATACTTATGTAGATAAAAAATTTGAGTATCTAATCTATCGTTTAGGGCAATATGGAATTTTTGCTGACCAACTGACTTTCGATTATGATAAAAAAGCTATAGATGTTTATAAATTAGAAATAGATTCACCTAGACATGAAGATAGGAAATATATCATAGAGAATTTGCCTAAAGATATGACTTATGTAGAGGATATGAACCATAATTATTGCCATCTAGAAGTCTATGCTAAAGAAAATTCCAAAGCTACAGGAGCATTAAAGGTTTTAGAATTATTGAATATAGATATAAAAGATAGCTATGCCTTTGGTGATGGAGATAATGATATTGAGATTTTATCTACAGTGGGAATGGGTATGGCAATGGCAAATGGCAGTGTAAAAGCTAGAAATAGTGCTAAAATTGTAGTTCCATCAGTATTTGAAGATGGTGTAGCTTATGGTATTGAAAACTATATTTTAGATAAATAGGAATTTTTTTATTTAACTAGAATAAGATAGAGAGTATATATTTTATTAATAAATTTTTTTAGAAAAGAGGGATAATATGTTTAAATTGGTGAAATTCTTAGTGATGGTATGTTGTTTTGTGGCGATTAGTGGGTTAAATTTAGCTGTATCTTTTGCTCAAAATCCTAATTTCAATCAAGTTTTATATTGGGATAATTATAGTTTTAGTATCAAAGAAGATGGGGATAAGCTCATAATAAAACCTAAAAATTTAGCTATTGTAAATCGCAAGGAAGTTCATGATATCGTAGGATATACTGTAAATGATGTACAGATAGCTGATTTAAACGATGATGGTTATCCCGAAGTTTTAGTTTATTTAACAAATGATGGTAGTGGTAGCTATGGTAATTTAATAGGTTATTCTTCTAATAATGGTAAATCTATGAGCCAAATAGCACTATCACCTATTGAAGACATGAAAGCTTTAGCAAAATATTATCGCGGTCATGATTATATGCAGGTAAAAGGCAATGTATTTACAAGAACATTTCCACTTTATTTAGAAGATGATACAAATGCTAATCCGACTGGTGGCATTTGTGAAATTCAATATAAATTAGTTGATGGTGAAGCTTGCCGAATTTTAAAACCTGTTAAATACACTATTTATAATATTGTAGACGAAAAAGTAATGAAATAATAGACATTTTGTCAAAAAGTAATAAAAGATAGGTTTTACCTATCTTTTATTATTTTTCTCTAAATAACATCATATTTAATTTGTATCTATAAGGTTTAATTTTATTATTAATAATTAAGTGTGTTTTAGGAATATTATCTAGTCGATTTTGTATTGTACCCCTAGATTTTTTAGTTGTTTTCATGATTTCTGAGATAGTTGCACCTTCACCAAAAAAAAGAGAAGCTTGTAATAATATAAAATAAATATTTTTGGTAATATCATCACTTATAATAATTTTATCCAGTTTATCTGAATAAGTACTTAATTGAGATAATTTTTTCTGTAAGATATCAATAGCTTCTTTTATAGCTTTATTTAACATTTCTAAGAAGGTTTGTACAAATACAGTTAAATCGCCTCTGTTATATTCATTATCAGTATCTTGAAAGATTTCATAGTATTTTTTTTTGTATCTTTTTATGATAACAGATAATCTTAGTGCTATTATTTCGTCAAATTCTTTTGCTAAATAATATGAAAATATAAATCTTGCTGTTCTACCATTTCCATCATAAAATGGATGAAGATATCCAAAAAAATAGTGAAAAATAATTACTCTAATTAAAAATGGCATTTCTTTATCGTTTAATATATTTAAAGCAATAGACATATTATCTATTAATTTTTCTTCTGGATACACTCCTTGGTGTAATATTTTATCTGTAGCAGATGTTATTTCGACAGGATCTTTTCTAAATATTTTTCCATCTGGTTTCCAATCAGAATGTTCTGTTAAGACTTCATCAAGAGCAAATGTATCGTAAAAATTACGTATATCTTGACATGATTTAAAACAAATATTTTCATTGTTAATAATTTTATTGTATTTATCAACAACACTTTTTAAATGTAAAAAATCTTTTGATATAGGCTGGCTTTCTAAAATATCTTTTATTTGTTTTTTTGTACTATGTACACCTTCAATATCATTTGTAGATTTTATTTCATCAATTAATGAAGATAAAACAAATTGTCTTAATAAAATAGGTGGAGCTTGTTGCTTCATCTTGAATAAATTGAAATAATTTTTATAGAAACGTTCTATTAATAATGTAATTTCTTCTGTATAGCATAAAAAAGTAGGATAAGCATTTTCTCTATTATATTGTTTTATTTCTATAGGAAAATGTTTTGTTGTTACAGCTTCAAATCTTTTGTTATATTCTATATTATAGTTATTAGCATCTGTATAATAGATTTTTTTTAGACTTATGTATTTCATAGATAACACCTCAATACATATTATAAAAATTGGTTATTTTATAATATCATTATAATTCATTTTACAAAAATCGGCTATTTTGTAATATCATTATAATACATATTATAAAAATCGGTTATTTTGTAACATCGGTGTAAAAATAATTTAGTTATGTTTATAGAAAAAGCCAGCAGATTAATCTGCTGGCTTAATTTTTTTATCTTGCCATCAATTCAGCAATTTTATTAGCAATTGCAGATGGGTCTTCTGGCATCATACCTTCGATAAGAAGTGCCTGAGCATATAAAAGTGAGCAATAATCTTTGAATGCAGTACTTTCTTTGCCTTGTTCATGTACTTTTTGTAAACGAGCAAATAAGTCATGTTTTGGATTGATTTCTAAAATACGTCTAGCTTTGAACATTGGATTATTTGCATCAGCAAAAGCTTGTTCCATAGCGAAGCTTGGACCTTGTTCGTCAGCTACTAAGCAAACAGCAGAAGATTTTAAACGACTACTGATTTTTACTTCAGCAACTTTATCGCCGAGAGTTTCTTTGATATCTTTGATTAAATCTTCATTGGATTTTGCGATTGTTTCAGTTTCTTTTTTCACTTCTTGAGACTCAACATCATCAAGGTCTAAATCGCCACGGCTGATGGAATGGAATGGTTTACCTTCATATTCACGCATAACTTCAATAGCGAATTCGTCAACGTTATCAAGGAAGTATAATACATCAATACCTTTATCACGTAGAATTTCCATCTGTGGTAAGCTATCGATACTTGCACGGTCTTTACCTGTAGCGTAGTAGATTTTTTTCTGGCTTTCAGGCATATTTTCTACATACTCTTTTAAAGTGATGAGTTTATCTTCTTTGGAAGTTGTGAATAAGAGTAAATCTTTTAATTTATTTACTACATCACTGCCACCATTGTATACACTGCCATAGATACCGATTTTTAAGGATTTACCGTATTCTTTCCAGAATTGTTCATATTTACTGCGGTCTTTTTTGAGTGTATTTGCTAATTGTTTTAAGATAGTTTTTTCTAAGTTTTTACCGATTAATTTTAATTCACGGCTCTGTTGTAAAAGTTCACGAGAGATATTTAAGGAGAAATCAGGAGAGTCAACTAAACCTTTAACGAAGCGGAGATATTCAGGTAAGAGGTCTTTGCATTTATCCATGATGAATACATGGCGAGAATAAAGCTGTAAGCCTGGTTCATAGTCGCTATGATAAAGATTGTAAGGAGCATGTGCAGGGAAGAATAAAAGGGAAGTATATTCGATATTACCTTCGATTTTATTGTGCATTACTTCCATTGGTTTTTCCCAATCATGGAAAAGATTTTGATAGAATTCAGTGTATTCTTCTTCTTTGATTTCAGATTTATTTTTAGCCCAAAGTGGTTGCATGGAGTTTAAGATGCGAACTTCATTTTTCTTGATAGTACCAGCACCTTCGATTGGTTTACCATCAGCATCTTTTGGCTGTTCTTCAATGACAAAGTTCATTTTGATTGGGTAACGAACATAATCGGAATATTTTTTTACAAGAGATTGTAATTTATATGTGTCAGTGAAGTTTTCTTCAGCTTTATCACCATAGAATTCAGGTAAAAGTGTGATAGTGATATTAGTACCACGGCTATCTTTAGTGCATTCTTCGATAGTGTAAGAACCGTCAGCTGTGGATTCCCATTTATAAGCTTGAGCTTCGCCGGCTTTTCTGGAAACTACAGTGATTTTTTCAGCTACCATGAAAGCGGAGTAAAAACCTACACCGAATTGACCGATTAAATCTTTTTGAGTGTCATTGTCGCCTTCTTTAGCTTGTTGAAGTTTTTCCAAGAATGCTTTTGTACCAGATTTTGCGATAGTACCTAAGTTTTCAATGAGTTCTTCTCTATTCATACCAAGACCATTATCAGAAATAGTCAATGTATGGCTAGCTTCATCAGGAATTAAGAAAATTTCATAATCGCTATTGCCTTCGAGTAAATCACGATTTGTAAGAGATTCAAAATGTAATTTATCGATTGCATCAGAAGCGTTGGAAATTAATTCGCGAAGGAATATTTCACGGTTTGTATAAATAGAATGTATCATTAAATCGAGTAATTTTTTAGTTTCAGCTTGAAATTGATGTGTTTCTTTAGCCAAGATTTGTCACTCCTAAATTTAGATTAAAAATGAATTATTAGCACTCTAATACAAAGAGTGCTAACCGTTAATTATTATTATATAATTATAGGTCAAAATGTCAATAGAGAATAAAAGAAAAAGCCAGTTATACTGGCTTTTTCTCTATTTTTAAGATTATTTATCATTGAAGGATAATAAACCATATTGGTAATTATTAATATCATCTTCAGTTAATGCTGATTTTGATGATAAAACGATACAGTAATTGGATTTTGCACCTTTAAAATATGTTTCGATATTTTGTCCTTCTTGTTCAATTGTTTTATCTACTTGACCATCTTTATCTGTATCGATTTGGATAGTTTTTGCAGTAACAGCATAAATAGCATTATGTCCTTGAATTGGAACAAGAGAAATCGCTTCATATCCACGTTCAATAGCTAATCGAGTAAATAAATCTTGTCTAGCTTCATCAGTTAAATTATCAAGGTCAGGGAAAGTATCATTACTGAAAGCATTTGGGGAAACAACCCAATATTTTGTAGGGTTATGACCATCTGTTTCAAATATGAGAACATCTCCTTGTTCTTGAGGGGAAAGAATACTCAAATTAATTACAGCGAGAGGTTTTTCAGGACATTTTATACTGTAACCGAAGCGTTCGCTAGTATATAAATATCCGTCTGCTGCAAAACTTGTGCCTGGCATAGCTGCTACAGCTAGTAGTGTAAAAATACTCATAAAAGTCAGAAACATTCTTTTTAACATCATAAGTATATCTCCTTAAATTTATAGAATAAGATGCTATAAATTTATAGCATCTTATTCATAGTATTTATTTAGCCAATTATATCATAGATAAGCATAAAAAGCGATTTTTATTTTATATCAAAAGATAATATTGGTCAAAAAAATTACATAAATTTATCGACTTCGGATTTTGGTTTAACTTTCTTATCTCCAGTGAGCCAAGAAGTTATTTTCATAACAACAAGATACATAACAGGGATTAAGAATACACCTAAGATAGTGGCAAAAATCATACCACCAACAACGGCAATACCCATGTTATTACGAGCAGCAGCACCAGCACCAGTTGCTACAGCAAGTGGTAAACAGCCGATGATGAATGCAAGAGATGTCATTATGATTGGACGAAGACGAAGTTTTGCCGCTTCTAAAGCAGCTTTTAATGGTTTCATACCAGTATCAACACGAACTTTAGCGAATTCTACGATAAGAATAGCGTTCTTAGCTGCCAAACCGATGATAACGATGATACCGATTTGCATATAGATACTGATTTGCATATTTAAGACATATGCAGATAATAAAGCACCAAAGATACCAGTTGGAACAGTCAACAATACAGCATATGGTACGCTCCAGCTTTCGTATAAAGCAGCAAGGCATAAGAATACGAATACAAGAGCAAGAGCCATAACTTGAGTTGTAGAGCTTGTTGCAGCACGTTCTTCACGGCTTTGACCAGACCAGTCAATATTAAATCCAGTAGGTGCCACTTCTTTTACAACTTCTTCGATAGCAGCCATGGCTTGACCAGAGCTATATCCATCTTTTGGACTACCTTGAATTGTAACACTTCTGCTAGCATTGAAACGAGAGATGATAGCAGGACCTGAATCTAATTTTGGTTTAATTATAGTATTTAATGGAACCATTTGACCATTAGATCCGCGAATAAAGATGAAACGTGTTGTATCAGCTTCATTACGGAAATTGCTATCTGCTTGCATTACTACTTTATAAGTACGACCAAATTGGTTGAAATCGTTGATTTCTGTACCACCAAAGTTTACTTGGAGAGCAGTGAACACATCAGAGATATTTAAACCTAAGTTTTTAACTTTTTCACGGTCTACTTCAAATTCATATATTGGTGATTTTATACTGTAAGTAGTATATACACCTTGAAGTTCTGGACGCTGATTAGCGGCAGCAACGATTTTTTTAGTGATAGTATCTAATTCTTCATTAGTATGACCGCTCATATCTTGTAATTGAAGATTGAAACCACTGACCATACCAAGACCTGGAAGGGAAGGTGGGTTCATAGCGATGATAGAAGCTTCTGGGTAATTCATACCTTGCTTAAATGCCATACCAACTTCAGCATCGATACTTGTTTCTGGGGTAGTTCTTTCACTCCATGGTTTTAAACCAACGAAGAAAGTAGCTGCACTAGATTTTGCACCACCAGATAAAATATCATAACCAGAAATACCCATAACCTGGTCAACACCTGGATTTTGTTTGAGTTCAGCAGATAATTTATCCACTATTTCTTCTGTACGATTTAAAGAAGTACCTTCAGGTAATGTTACAGAAGCAAGATAGAAACCTTGGTCTTCTGGAGGAATGAATGTAGTTGGTAATATTCTAAATAAACCAGCCATGAGAGCTGTGATAATTACAAGAAATACTACGCAAAGTTTAGCTTTACCAATGAGGAAAGCAATACATTTTACATATCCTCTAGTCATCCAATTCATGAATTGGTTAAATCTAATAAAGAAACTGCCTATAGTAGAGTCTTTATTTTCATTAGGAGTATGTGGTTTTAACAAAGTAGCACAAAGTGCAGGTGTAAGTGTTAAAGCCACAAAGGCAGATAATGCCATAGAAATAGCAATAGTCAAAGCGAACTGACGATATAAAACCCCTGTCATACCGCCTAAACCTGCTACTGGTACGAATACAGAGGCAAGTGTGAAGGCAATAGCGACAACTGGACCTTGTACCTCGTCCATAGCACGACCTGTTGCTTCTTTAGGGTCAAGACCATCTTCTGCCATATGACGCTCAACGTTTTCGATAACAACGATAGCATCATCGACAACAAGCCCGATGGCAAGAACCATACCGAATAAGGTAAGTGTATTAATAGTAAAGTCTAATACAATGAAGGCTGCAAAAGTACCGATAAGGGAAACTGGTACAGCGAGCATTGGAATTAAAGTTGCACGCCAGCTCTGTAAGAAGATATATACAATGAGCATAACGAGTAAGAGGGCTTCAACAAATGTTTTAACAACTTCCTGAATAGATTCGCTGATATATGTTGTATTATCTACAACTGCTTCATATTCTAAATCAGGAGGGAAGTCTGCTTTAGCTTCTTCAAGGATTTCTTTTACTTGGCTTACAGTATCCATTGCGTTAGCATCACTTGTAAGTTGAACGCCGAAAGCTACAGCATTTTGATTATTATATTTAGCAGAAATATTATTTGTACGAGCGCCGGTTTCTACTTTAGCAATATCTTTTACGCGAACAAAAGAACCACTATTATTATCAGAACGAATAATAATGTTTCCAAATTCTTCAGGTGTTATTAAACGACCTTGAACTTTACCTGTATATTGGAATTCTTGGTCTTTTGGTGCAGGCATCTGACCGATTGTACCAGCAGGAGCCTGAATGTTTTGTTCTTTTACTGCACTGACAACATCAGCTACAGTAAGACCGAGTTCTGCTAATTTATCAGGATTGATCCAAAGACGCATTGCATAGTCAGCACCGAATACGTTTAAGTCCCCAACACCTGGAACACGTTTGATTTTATCTACGAGATAAATATCAGCATAGTTTTTTAAGAAAACACTATCATAAGTACTATTAGGTGATGTCAAAGTCAATACCATTGCCATATCACTAGAGGCTTTACGAGTAGTAAGACCGTATGTTTGAACATCAGTTGGTAAGCTTGGTTCAGCAGTAGAAGCATTGTTTTGTACTTTTACTGAGTCCATATCACCATCAGTACCTAATTTGAAGACTACTTGTAAGCTATATCTACCATCATTTGAAGCAGTAGAACTCATATAGTCCATGCCTTCAACACCGTTTACTTGCTGTTCAACTACTTGAGCAACAGTTTCATTTACGGTATCAGCATTGGCACCTGTATAAGTTGTGCTTACAGTAATTGTAGGTGGAGAAATCTGTGGATATTGTGCTATTGGTAGATTAAAAGCAGAGATTGTACCTAAAATTACAATGATTAAAGATATAACAATAGCAAATATCGGACGATTTATAAAGAATCTTGACAATTATAGCACCCCCTGATTAAAAAGTTAAACCTAATTCTTCAGGAGTTACTATGGTGACGTTAAGAGGAACGCCTTCTTGTAATTTAGTAAGACCTTCAACAACAACAACGTCATTAGTATCTAAACCATCTTTAACAATCCAATAACTACCAACTTTATCACCTAAAGTAACAGCTTTACTTACAGATTTATTATCTGGACCTACTACAGTTACAAAAGTTTTTTCAAGAATTTGTTGTACTGCACGTTGTGGAATTAAAGTAGCATTTGGAATTACTTGTCCAGAAATTTTTACACGAGCGAACATACCAGGAAGTAAAAGACCATCTGGATTATCAAATAAAGCATTGATTGCAAGTGTACCAGTATTTGTAGTTAAAGAACGATCTACTTGCACAAGGTGACCAGAAACAGGATATTCTGTGCCATCACTTAAAGTGATAGTTACATTGTTAGTATCACTATTAAAGAAAGATGCAAGATTTAAATATTCATTTTCACTTACATTAAATTGAGCATATATCTGGTCTACAGAGCCCATTGTTACAAGAACTGTACTTCCAGCAGTAGCATAAGTACCTACATCAATATCATTGATATCGAGTTTACCAGAAGTTGGGGCATAAACAACTGTATCATCTAAATCTTCTTGAGCTTTTTTTACAAGAGCAGCATTGGAATCAATGATTGCTTGCTGAGCTTGCAATGATGCAGTTAAAGCTTCTACTTGAGATTGTTGAGTTGCAGCTTGTTGATCGGAAATTGCGTTTTGAGATAATAATGTTTGGTAACGATTATTATCTACTTGAGCATTTTGTAATGTAGCTAAAGCATTTTGATAATTAGCTTGAGATTGAGCTAATGTTGCTTGAGCTGAGAGCAATGTACTTTCATATTGACGACTGTCAATTTTGTAAAGTGGTTGACCTGCTTGTACGAATTCGCCACCTGTAATATATTTTTCAACAATTGTGCCTGAAACACGAGAAGTGATTTTTACTTCATCTGTTGATTTGATATTACCAGCATATTCATAATTAAGTGGTGTATCACGTTTGATTACCTGCATTGCTTTTACAGTTGCAGGACCACCTGCTGTTTTGTTGCCCTGTGATGTAGCTGTTAACTTAGAATATGCAAGATATCCAATAAGTGCTATAACTACTATGGCTACAACTAGGATAACAGCTTTTTTCTTTGATTGTGTGGCCAAAATTATTAAACCTCCTTTGATAAATTTCAAAAGCTGTGCTTTAGCACAGCTTTATAATCAGCTTTTTAGATTTTTTATAAATAGCTGATAGTACACAAGTATTTACTATTATCGTGTTCTATAGTATAGTATATCTATTGAAAAGTCAAGAATTTTGCACTCTTGAAGACAGTTTTTAATCTGGTTTTAATCTTTGAAAAAATAAAATTTTTTATTATTAAATTTTGACAAAGGGAGAGAAATTTTTGGAGAAGAATAGCAGAAAGATATCAGATATTTATTTTGATTTGTTTGATATTATGATGACTTATAATCACAAATTATGGCGAACTGCAGCTTTGCCATTACCACTCAATCACTTTGCAGTGATGTATTATCTTTTTGAAAAAGAGGATACATTTGCTACTGTAACAGAGCTAGCAAAACATTTATCTATATCAAAACAACAGATGAGTCCTATCATTGATAAATTAGTGAAAAAAGAATTTATTAAAAGGCTCTGTCACAACAAATGGTTGATTTTGACGAGAAATAGCGTATAATAATAGTA
>OODD01000167.1_pt1 | contig 56396 bp, 68 predicted proteins | sample 1671311 | NCBI WGS metagenome assembly OODD01 (sample SAMN06348143, study PRJEB24527) | human gut metagenome | biome: human gut; feature: ankylosing spondylitis patient; material: feces | host: Homo sapiens | place: China | collected 2015-10 | reverse complement strand
GTAATTTCGGCGATAGCATGTTAAAAGTAGGTCGTTATGGAGAATTTTCTTCATATGGAAGAATTATCGATACTGAAATTTCTGGTGCAGAATACACATTTGAAGCTGGCGATTTATCTGGAGCATTGACTTATGGTAGATTAAAAGATAGTAGAACATTAGCTGGAACTACATTTGAAAATCCAAAAGATACAAAAGAAACTTTTGGAGCATATCTTGGAACAGAGTATTCTTCTGCTAGATTGAAATATAATCTTAGCCCAGTAACAGCAATTGGTGCAACATATGGTAGATTAAATGAAGTAACAGTAGCAGAAAAAGGCAACAATTTCCAAGATAGTGTAAACTTCTGGGAAGCAGGATTTAATACAAAACTTGCAGATAATTTAACATTAATGGCAGCATATAGCAAATCTGATTTAGATGGAGTAACAGATAGTGTTGGCAGTGAAGTAGTAAATGATGGATGGTTTAGTGAACTTCGCTATAAACAACACAATCCAAGTGATGTAGGTTCCTTTGCAATCTTCACAAATTATAGAAATGTAGGTGCATTCTCAACAATAGATGCAACAGTAGACTATACTGAAAACGTAAGAGGATGGACACTTGGCTTTGACTATGTACCAATGGAAAATACAACAATAGAAGTATTCTACACAACAGGTACACAAGTAAATGCAACAAGTACAGAAGGTAGACAAGATGTAGATATCTTCCGTGCACAAATGGAATTTTATTTCTAATCATATATTATTAATAAATTTAAAAGAACTACTTTTTAAGTAGTTTTTTTTTATAAAATCTTAATATAGATTTAATACTTTTAACGAAGTCCTTTATGTATAAACACTTTGTAGTGTTATTTTTATACAAAAGTGCTACAAAGTGCTACCTATTTTTAAATAATAGTATTGTCATCTAAGTAAATTTCTAAATTTTTCTTTGTTATTCTCCATTGTCTGCCAACTTTAGTTCCTCTCATTTCCCCATTTCTCAATAAATAACCAACTGTACTTTTAGGTATTTTTAGTAAAGTTGCTACTTCATCTGGTGTATAAACTTCATCATTTAAATTAAACTCATCAAAATTCAATATAAATTCCTCCTTTGAAGGCTCTCTACAGTTTATAACAAAGCTATAGAGAGCTTTTTATTTTACATTAATACAAAAATCATCAAGAATTGGATTTTGGGTGTTAGCACACGCTATTTTACATTTAGCACCTATAGAGAAATCATCTTTCCATGTTTTCCATTGTCTTGCAAATACAGTGCAATTATATTCTCTATAATTAGTTATAAACACAACAAAAGCCATTTCTTTTCCTTTTTTATCCTTATGCAATTTTATTTGTTTAATCGTAGCATCTTTTACTCGTGGCACTTCTGAAAAAGTAAACTTTAGCACCTCATTCTCTAATTGACAATTAGATACTTCTTGCCAATCTGTAGTTTCTTCTAAGGTACATTTTTCTAACTTTTCTTTCCATGATGCTAATTGCCGCTCATATTTTCTAATTTCTTTAGCATCATTTTTTAGTTTAGCATTTTCGAGTGCTAGAGAATTTTCATCTACTTTTTGTTTGCAAGTATTCTTTCTCTTTAAAAAGTCCTGCATGGAAACTAACTGCATAAGCATTTTCCCTCTAGGTATATTCAAGAAATCCATAGCACCAGCTTTGATTAAACCTTCAGTAATCTTTTTATTGTTATGCTCAACCACATCTTGATAATCTTTGTAATGGATAATATCAACCTGTGAACCAACATTACGAATATAAGTTAAACCAACTCTAATACCTTCTTTTTCAACTTGCCATTTTAGATTTCCTTTGCGTAAATCTGGTGGTAATATTTTAATATCAAGTCGTTTACATTCTTCCATATAAGGTACAACATCTTTCTGGTCTTTTTTTGAATTAATTAAAGCACACATAAATTCTTTAGGGTAATAGACTTTTAAATATGCTGTAATATAACTCAAATATCCATATGCAGTAGCATGAGATTTATTAAAAATATATCTACCAGCAGCTTTTATTTGATTACCAATATATTCGGCAATCTCTTTGCTAAACCCATGCTTGATTACGGCTTCTTTAAAATCTTGAGTTGCTTTTTCAATTTTATCTTCTTCTTTTCTACCAATAATTTTTCTCAACATATCTGCTTGTCCCAATGTATATCCTGCTAATTTCTGTGCAAGTAACATTACCTGCTCTTGATATACAATGACATTATAAGTAGAATTTAAAACTTCTTCTATTTCTTTACAAAGGTAAACTATTCTTCCACCATTTTTACCATTTATATACGAATCAACTAAGCCACTTCCTAGCGGTCCTGGTCTAAATAAGGCAACCAAAGCGATAATGTTTTCAAAGCAACTTACTTTCATATCTTTAGCCAATTTTTGCATACCTGGAGAGTCCATTTGAAAACAGCCTAATAAATCAACATTTTGATATAATTTAAATACTTTTTTATCGTTTATATCCAAATTAAAAATATCAATTTTATCTTTTATTTGTTTTAAAGTATTATCAATGACATCTAAAGTATTTAGCCCTAGAACATCTAACTTCATCAATCCAAAATTTTCTAAATCATGGAAATCACCAGAAGCAACTTGTGTCCATATTTTTTCACCATCAAGTGATTCATCAGATATACTTTGATATTCGATTGGAGTATAGTTAATTGTATCATCTGGTGTTATTAAAATTGCTGAAGCATGACTACCAAAAGCACCAATTCTACCATAAAAATGTTTAGCTGTGGTTATAAGCTCTTCTTTATTAACTTTAGCTTTTACGTTCATAATATCATCTATTTCTTTAATTTGTTTGGTAATATCATTTACAACAGTAGTATCAATTCCTAAAACTTGCCCTGCACGTTTAATAGCAGCTTTATTCCCAAGATAAGAATATGATCTTATTTTCATTACATTTCCATACTTTTTTATCAAATAATCTATTGCTTCACCTCTACGAGAAGTTTGTAGATCATTATCTATATCTGGCGCGGAAACACGTTCTGGATTACAAAAACGTTCAAATAAGAGATTATACTTTATAGGGTCTACATGGTGAATACCAAGAAGCCAAGCAACTACACTTCCACCTACAGAACCACGACCAACACCAGTAAAAATATTATTCCTTTTACACCAGTTAAGAAAATCCCATGTTAATAGTAAGTAATTTGTATATCCACATTTTTCAAGCATAGATAGCTCGTATAAAAATCTATCCCCATATTCTTTATAATGTCCTTGTGGAACTTTATCCTTCCATACACCTCTACAGATTTCTTTTATTTTTTCGCAAGCGTCATTTATTGGATAGGTTGGGAAATGATTACCAGCAGGGGCTAAATTATATACTTCAATTTTATTGGTAACCTCTTGTGTGTTTTTAATCAACTCTCTTGTAATATTTTGTGGCAGAAAATTAGAATTTAATAATTCATCTTCGCTCCATAGGTAGTTCGTATCAGTGGTATAGTATTCTTCTTTTTTTAATCCTATCCATTTTTTATGCCATACAGCATCTTCTTTTTTAGAATAATGTGCATCTGTTGTAACAACAGCTTTAACTTTATACCTTGCACAATAAGATAATAATTTAAAATTATATTCTTTTTGTTCATCAATAGGGTGTGGTTGCACCTCTAAATAAAAATCATCACCAAAAATATTTTTAAAATATTGCACCCATTTTTCTCCATCTTCGGTGTTGATTATAGATGCTAAGCAAGCACTTAAACAAATTAATCCGTCTGAATATTCCGCTAATTCTTTAGAGTCTATTCTAGGCTTAAAATAGAAATGCCCATCATCTTTATTAAATGCAATCTTATTCAATCTTTTTAGGTTCATATAACCTATTTCATTTTTGGCAAGTAAAATAAGATGATGTGTAAATGCTCTATCTTTTATAAATTTATCTTCACAAAAATAGAACTCACAACCAATAATAGGTTTAATATCCTGTTCTAAAGTTTTCTTGTGAAATTCAATTATACTTGCCATTGTCCCATGCTCTGTTATTGCAACAGCTTCTTGTCCAAGCTCCTTAACTCTATTTAATATTTCATCAATAGTTTGGTATCCATCAAATAAACTATGGTCGCTATGGACGTGTAAATGGGTAAACACTATGCCAACAACTCCTTAAATACATTAATAGCACTATTATAGTATCTAAAACTTTCAACTTCTTTATTAGAATACTGTGATTTATCATAGAAGTATTTGCCATATTTTTCTGTTTTTAAATTAAACTCATTCGCTAATCTACCAATTTTATTTGCAGATACTCCTAAAATTTTACCGATTTCTCCAGCTGAATAAGTCTTTTCTTTTACTTCTGGTAATGGTAGTACAGGCTTACCAGCAAGAGCTAACGAAGCATAGCTATCAGTAATCTGTCTATATTCTGGAATGTTAGTTCTATCCCCTAGTTTTATCCACAATTCAGCGACTTTTGCTTTAGCTTCATTTTCTCTAATCTCTAATTCTTTTTGTTGGTATTCTGTTATCTTAATTTCACTAATTTGATTAAGTTGTTTTTCCATTTCTTCAAATCTGGTTACATATTCAGCAGTAAATAATACACCTTTTTCACCAGTTAACTTATTTGCGACCATGTCGCAACCCTTACGAGTAAGTTTGTAACAAGGTCTAAGCTTTCCTTGATTGTCTAAATAACTAGATTTAATAAAGAAATCAGGTGCCTGCAATTTTGCAGTGGCTAAAATTTCTTCATAATTACGTATTGAACGCATTAACATTGCATGGTCTTTCCCAATCATTTCAGCCACTTGACGACTATCTACATAAATTTTTCCATTTTCATTAATTAGTTGTAATTTGTTCATTGTATATTCTCCTTTTTTATTAAGATATATATTCTTAACTTATATCTGCAATATCATTTAATTCACATTCTGCAATATAAAAAATATTTACATCAAAAGGACTATTATTATCTAAATATTCTTTTGCTACAGTTTCTGCTTTATTTCTACTATTAAATACACCAGTATAAATATTTTTGTATACAGAAATATCTTTTTCAAAATCAAAACTGTAATATGTTTGTTCTTTTGCAATGGTTAGAATAAATAATTTCATATTATTTCCTCATACTTTGTTCATATACTTTTTCAAGGTCATAATCCTTATAATTATCTCTATCCCATAAGTCATGATTTTTAAAGTATTCTTCAACTGTCATACCATTAATTCTAGCTACTCCATCAGGTGATGGCTTATTTGGAATATTAAGTTCATCAAATATTTTCTCTAATAATTTAAGATCTTTCTCAATTTCTTCATCAGTGAATGTCATTTATTATTCCTTTCGTACTCATTATAAAAATCCAGAATTTTCTCTGCTAATTCTGGATTATCCCATTTATTTCCAATAACCTCAAAACAATTTATTTCTTCATTTGGGATATTTATTTTTGCTACAAATCTACATTCACTTTTGTACCATTCAACAACACCTATTACATTTTTCCCATCTTTATTTTGTATTAAATCACCTTCAAATACTTTTTTCTTATTACAATCGACAGCATTAGTATATTGTCCAACTGTTTCTGCTTCAACTCTAATATTAATCAAAGTGCCTTTTGGATTAATATAATAATCATCTTTTCCGCCTACACCCTCAATAAGATTTCCTTGAACCCAATCACCTTTTTTATAAATTAAACCATAATCTTCTTTTGATTTACCTCTAAATAAAATTTCTCTACTCATTTTTTATTTTCTCCTTGTATTTTAATTCCAAAATCCTCCATTATATAATATTAAAATCCATATAATTACCGAAAATGTCCTCCACCCAAAACTTATTGTTTCAAGCTTGCCATCAAGAAAAACTCCTGAACAAAAATCCATGCTTAATAATATAATTGCTAATATTTGTGGCATATCCATTTTTTTATTCCTCCTTGTCTTTTTCTAAATTAATCCAATTACATGGTGGTTCAATCGTATGAACTGGACAATTAACTGAAAAAGAACAATTTTCATTTGAACAGTCTATATCTAAATCCTTGCAAAAATTTCTAATAACTCTAATAGCGTCATTCATTAATTTCAGCTTTTTTTCGTCCAATTAAAAAACACCTCTATCATATTTACCTAAATAACTAAATTTTGAATTTTTATCATCACAAATATTACACGGATAATCTTGAGTGATATTTTCTTTTTTATAAGTGCATATATTACAAATACTTCCATCAATAAATTTAGAATTTAATTTACATTCGCAACATGGTTTTTCTATTTCATATCGGTAAAAATATTTACAGAACAAACAATTATTTCTTTCAATATTGTTACTCATATTTACCACTCCTTAAACCACTTCATGCAACCTATACGCATAAAATCTTTTATTTGTATATCTGTCAATGGTGAAACTTCTTTTCTTTTTAGAGCTTTAACCCTAATTTTACAATCATAAGAAACTGTTATTATACCTGCAATTCCGTTTACTTTCTCTCGTATTTCATCTTCATACTTTTTATATAGCTCTTCAGGAAAAGCATAATATAAAGCACTTACGAGCGGAGAAGAATGATATACTTTTTTGTTGAAATCATTTCTGAAGTCGTTTATATCAACTTTGATTTCAACTTCTACTAGATAATCTGATTTAGTGATATACACTATATCAGCTTCATACATTTTAGATGGTTTTTGCCATGCTTCTAGTTTTTCTATTTCTGGTAACATCTCTTTTCTATATTCACCTGTCATCAGAACATTAGGAATACAGATATTTTTTATACCAAAATGTTTGCCTAATTTAAGCTGCATTTCTGTTTCTGTCATATAATTTATACCCTTTCTTTTTATTTGTAAGTATTTCCATATCTTTTGCAATTAAAACATTTATAAAATTTTTTCTCTTTTTTCTCGCAAAAGAGAGATATTCCACAATGGGATAAATTAAATTTGTATTTTGGTTTCAATTTGGGGTGCTTTTTATAAAAACTACATTTGCTTAATAAATCATTTTGTTCTGCTGTAATCGGTTGCATGAAATCTTTTAATTTATATGCAAGAACGCTACATTCTTCATCAATAGGAACTTTATGACAAATTACTAAATCTTCATTAGTATCTACATCTTTAGCTATGTCAATAATCTTATATTCTCCTCCTTCAAAATAAACCCAAACATCACCATTACGAGGGATATCTCTATCTTTATTCATTTTTTATTCTCCTCTCATACTTCAGTTATTGTTTTTCTGCAAATTTTTTTAGAGTTTTCCATTTAAAATCTTTACCTTCTGCATCTTTTAGTGATAATGGGACTTCATAATCATTAATATATGTTGGTGTATAAGTATCTTTATTAATAGCTATATCATTATTTATTTTATCTAAACTAGGAAGCTCTATCCCTGTAACATCAATAATTTCCATTTTTATTCACCTTCTATCGTTTCATCAAAATCTGTATATCCTAAAACCTTAATTCCCATAACACAGTATCCTTCCTGTATCCCTTGTGGAAAATCTTTATCTTCTAAGACATATAGAATTTCACACCTAGTTTTACAACCTGTATATTCTTTTTTTACTTGGTCATACTCTCTTAAAATAAGAATGTCGTTTGGTTTAAAACCTCTATCATTTTTTCTAATTTCAAAGTTTTTATATCCGTTTATTATTGCATCAAAATACTTCGGCATTATTTTTAATTCGTGTGTTTTTCTTAGTGCATCTATATCTTTTTGCACTTTTTCTGGTTCATAACCTAGAATTTTGTTTATACGAAGTAACTCGTTATAAACTAAAGCACCATCTTCAGTACCAATAACTTTTGGATAGTTTAATAAATATTCTTTGTATCTTTCTTCGTTTAATGCACGTTCTATTTCTTTATATGTTTTATTATCTAGCATTTTAAAATCTCACCTTCCTAACTATCCCTGTTTTCAATAAATTCATTCATCTTTTTTTCTTTCTTCTTTCTCTATATTCTTTATCGAAAACATATATTTTAAATGTATTATTTTCTATATCCTCTTTGAGTATTTCACTGCCACAAATCGGACATTCATAATCACTTTTTTGAAATTTGACTAAATCACTTTCTTTTTCAAAATATTTCACTTTACTACATTCTGAACATATAAATTTATAATTTATTCTTAAAATCTCGTCATCTTGTAAGGTCAACTCATCTAAAAACTTTTCTGCTTCATCAACATTTGTTCCAGTCATATACGCTATATAGATTGGCATAAAATTTTCTATCCTACTTTTTACCAATCTATCTACAACTTTTCTTACATTTCGCCTTTTTTCATTAACTTTCATTTTTTCACCTTCTTCTTATTTAAAGTTATTTCTACAAATAAACCTGTCTTTTAATTCGTGTATACTGTAAAGATATTACTTTGAAATTTTCATTGCCCCCATATATTATTAACAATTATGTTTATTCCCTTATAAGTGATATTTCAATAAAAAATCTGGATTAATAACTTTAAATGATAATCTGCCATCAGCAAAACTATAATTGTTATTAACATAAATATCTCTTTTAGGTCTAATAACAATTCCTTCTCTAGGTGTATTTCCAATAGTAGATTGCCCTTTAGACATTTGCACAAGTTCATCTACATTATCTGATAAATAATAGCTGTTATTTAAAATAGGTACTGTAGGAATATTTGCTAATTTTAATAATCCTACACTTTGTTTAAAACTAAAATAATCTCCAAAACCTCTAACATTAAAAGCAAAAATTTCTTTACAATTTAATTTATATTTATTGCTTTGAATTTTTGTTCCAACTAATTCACCTTGAATAATAATGTTTCTAGGAATATTTTTTAAACCTTCTTTATACTGACTAGCAATTTTATAAAAGCAACTATTATTATCAACAATTCTATTTCTGCTACATACATGAAGTTCATCATTATCATCTAACCAAAAAGTAATAGAACTGCCATCTAATTTTTCTGTAATTACACATTCAGTATTTTTGTATTTTTTCAAAACACCTTCTAAATCTTGAACTCTAGTTTCATCAGTTTTTGGAATCCAATTTGGAAAATCTCCTTCAACATTGGTTATATTGTTAAAGTCTGGCTCATATTTTTTAGCATTAACTAAATCTGTAACAATATCGCCTTCTTTATATTGTTGATAGTTTTCAAGAATATTAACAGGAAAACAAATTCCTTGAGCAACTACACCACGCATTTTTCTTGTTTTAATTGGTTTTCCTTCTAAAAATGCAAACAAAGGATTATCTTTTGGTAAAATAGTGTCTGTTTCACAATATACAACTAAATCACCATCATTAAATTCTCCTTTTTTAATTACAACAGGATAACCTAAAACTTTAGCTTGCTGAATTTTATCAGCACCTTGAATATCTTGAATATTTTTAATTTTTTGTACACTAACTAGCTTTCTCATTCAAAAACCCCTTTATTTTTTTGCCTTTATCGGCAAATTAAAGTATATTTTTAACAATATTTTTCACTTTAACTTGCCGATATTTTATTATTTTATCTTCTCGTTTTTCTTTTAATCATCTTCAATACATAAATATTTTTTTACTGCTTTTGTTATACCTCTATCACAATTTGAACAATAAAATTTTTCTTTGTATTGAGTCGTATATAACATATCTCCATCAATACTCTCGCCAAATTCATCAAAATACAAAACATCTTTACCTCTTACAGGTTTTTCACTCCTAAATCCTTCTGATTGTTTACAGTATGGACATATAAATGGTTGTTTTTTTATTTCTTCCATGTTATCATCACCTCTATTTTGCTTTAAAATTATAGACTGTTTTCAATCTATCAATTACTTTAACAGTATCGCCGACAAGTTCTTCAATCCCCTGCTTATATGCTTCTGGTGCTTCATCTAATGTTTTCTCACACACAGAAGTTGTATAGATACCTTCCATATCTTTTTTAAACTCGTCTAAAGATAATTTTTTCTTAGCCTGTTTACGGCTAAAAACTCTACCTGCACCATGAGGGGCGGAGTAATTCCATTCTGGATTTCCTTTTCCAATACACAATAAAGAACCATCTCGCATATTTAATGGGATTAATAACATTTTCCCTTCTTTAGCAGAAATTGCACCTTTACGAATTATATTGTCATCACCAACATAATTATGCACAGTATGAAAAGACTCAGAAAAATCAGGATTCCATTTCATATTACGAATAATCTCATCAGCTATTGCATCTCTATTGTGTAAAGCATAAACATGACATTCTAATACATCTCTAAGATATCCTTTCAAATCGCTACCTTCTAGCCAGCATAATTCATCAGGCACTACTTCTTTTGGTATATTGTAAAAATGTCTTAAATTATTTTCAGCTAATTTTTGCCAAAAATTGCAGACATGAACACCCAAAAATCTACTACCAGAATGAATAATTAAATAACATTCTTTTGTTTTTTCACTTTCGGCAACTTCTATGAAATGATTACCTCCGCCTAATGTTCCAATACTTCTAGCTACATAATCAACTTTATCTTTAGGAATACCTAACGCATATTGATTAGCTAATTCTACCCAAAGTTTAGAATTACCATATGCTTTTTCTCTAATATTAAATCCAGACGGAATAAATTCATTAATGACTGCATCTAATTTAGCAAAATCAATTTCTTCTTTTGTTTTTTCTAGGTTTACAGTTAACATTCCGCACCCAATATCAACACCAACAAGATTAGGAACTATTTTATCTTTGACGTCCATAGTAAAGCCTATAGTGCAACCTTTACCAGCATGACAATCTGGCATAATACGAATTTTTGTACCTGCAAAAGCTTCCATATTTAGCAAAATTTTAATCTGTTCAATACAAGCTTCTTCTATATTTTCAGTAAAAATTTTTGCTGTGTTAAAATTCCCTTTTAATATCATTGTTCATTCTCCTTTTCATACTGTGCCATAGCATAATCATATTCATTTACACTAAACTCATTTTCATAAAATAAATCTCTATATTCTTTTAATGGTCTTTCATTGTTTTCCCATTCTTGATAGTCAATGAGGTCTAATATTCCTTGAAAAAGAATATAATTTTCCTGCAACAGTGCTTTACATTCGTCATCAGACCAATTATCTGTTAAAAAATCTTGTGCTATTTCTATAAAATCCTCTAGCAAATAATAAGGTATAAATAATCCACCTTCTAATCTATGTGTTTTCTGACTATAGCGAATATACATTTCTAATTTGTTTTCTTTTATAAAGTCATATAATGTCATTATTTATTCTCCTTTTAAGACAAGTGTTTTAATATATCTCTTAATGAAACTATGCCAATAATATCGCCATATCTATATCCATTAAATTCATCTGAGTCATAAATCTTATATATTAATCTTATACAAATAGATAAAATTAGCATTTTATTCTTTTCTCTTACCATATATTTCATGATTTCTAATATATTATTAATATTGAAATCATCTTTTAAGTTATTTACTAAATTAAATCTTCTTACTTTATCATCATCAGAATATTTTGACATTAATTTTAATTTATATTTAAGGTCTTTGTCGTCAACTACAACCCATCTGTCATAATAATCGCCACGAACAAAATATTCAGGCAATAATTTTAATAGTCTTAACTCATTTCTATTTTTTACTACTTTATAAACATAAACTGACTTATGAATAGCAAAAAAATCATCAATCTCTAAAGGTAAGTCTTTATATTTATAGCTATCCATAGCTGCTTGTATCAGCTTATTTCTTTTTTTTGTTGAATAAAAGTCCATTACTTATCCTCCCAATCTGTAGGTAAAGAATAAATATTTTTTATTGTATTAGGATTGATATTATAGTATTTTAAAAGATTATCTGCATATTCTTCACCAAAATGTTTTATCATAATATCTGTATATCTAATTGGATTAAGCATTTTACCAAAGTAATATTTTTCAACCTTAAAATCTCCTAAGATATAATAACCAATATCATTATCGTTATTATCTATAGCAAGAACAGGAATACCTTTTTTTGTTGCATCTAATATTTCTATTCTTTTTATATTTAAGTTTCTCTCTTTATGGATTAATAAACATTTTTTTGTTAAATCAAAAAGTTGTTCTTTTGTTAATCGCTCAATATACACTTAGTACACCTCTTTTAAATCAACTAAAGGTTCATTTCTTCTTAACAGTTTTAATATTTTCTCTTTATTTTGTTCCGCTTCTTCTTTTGTTTTGAAACAGTTTCCCATTAAAAACAACGCAATGTCTTTCGCAAGATATGAATGGTATAATACAGAAAAAATAGTTCCGTGTGGAGTAATATACCAAAATTCTTCTCCATCTTTAGGTCTTTGTTTGAGTGGTGTAATTTCATATCCTTCGCAAAATATAATTAATAATAACCAACTTAAGTCTGTTTCTTTCCATTCACCTTCATTACTATAAAACTTTATCTTTGGTATAGTTCCCCACATTCCTTCTTTTTCTATTATTTTATACTTAACTTCGTTATTACTACTTTTAACCCAAAATGGTTTATTAAACTCTATTCCATTTTCTTCCATAAATTGTTTAATTAAATGTTCATTTTTCATTTGTTTACACCTCGTTTAAATTAACTAATGGTTTAACATTTAAAAATAACTTTAATATTTTCTCTTGATTAACTTCTGCTTCAGATTCACATGGAAAACAGTTGCCTAACAAGAAACAGCTTATATCAGATGTGCAACCTTCCCATTTAGCTCTAATAATATCTCCATCACTTGTAACAAAATAATAACGTTGTCCTTCTTCTGGTTTCCAAGTTGGTCTAATAATTTTATAACTATTATCAAACATAATTCTTGTTAATCTACTGATATCTAACTCTATATACTCATTAGTTTCAGGTAAAAAAGCCATAATGTTAAATCCTATATCTTCTTTTTTATTTTCTTTAATGACATATTGAATTTTCCCCATTTTATTTTCAACCCAAAATGGAACGTTATATTGTAAACGATTTTCTTTCATAAATTCATATAATAAATGTTTATTTCTCATATATATCACCTTTTATTTGTTCCTAGAGAGTATAAAATATACCCTCTAGGCTTTTATTTTCTATGCAATGTGAGATAATTGTCTTGCTTTTTCTTGTGCAACAAATTTATCTCTCTTACTCAAACGATTTATACTTTTATCAACATTTGCAACATAACCTAATTTGGTTAATATTTCGTGGATTTTCAAGCGACCTTTTTGCGTCCATCTAGTAGAAACATAAGAGCCTACAATAGAACCATGCTCAACATCAAAAGTTTTACTTTCTGTCAAACCCTGATTTTGATATTTTGCATATAAAATCCACTGATTATTAACTTTTTTAATCAACTTTTGCTCATTTAAAATTTTATTTAATTTTATAGCACTCATTCCATAATCAGCACCAATTTGACTGCTAGTCATAGTCCCAACGGAATTAAGAATAGTATCATAATACGTAAGTTTAGGTTTTGCTTCTTCAATAAATGCTTTTGCTTCTTCTAATTGTTTTGTTGTGTTTTGCAATCTGTTGTGCATTATTTGTAATGCTCGTCCCATAATCATATCTTCACTATTCCATGCTTCTTCGCATTTAATAAAATATTTACGGGCTTCCTTCCCTCGTTCATTGCGAGCAAGCATACATAACTCTTTTGCCATATTTAGTTTTAATATATGGTTAATCTCTTTTTGTGGCATTATTGATCCATCTGTACGGCTAACATTTTTGTTATCCGTTACGTAATCAATATTTTCAATAAAGCCATAGCTTATCATTCTATTAATCCACATTGTATATGGAGTTTTTATTTGTAAAAACTCATAAAGCATACGACCATTTATTACCTGTTCATTGTTTGCATTAATCTCCACTTTTAATAATTCATTCATTGTTTATTCTCCTATCCCATCATCATTGCTGCACCTAATATTAAACATAAAGTGCATATAAGGTTTTTTCTCTTTTCTTGAGATATTTCTTTCTCTAATTCCTCGCTAATATATTTGAAGTGAGGAATATAATTTATAACTTTTTTATCCATTAAAAACCCTCGTTTTCATCTATGTTAAGTATACAATAATAAACGCAATCTTTTGAAGATTTAGTTTATTCTGTATTTACCATATTGTTTGTTTAGTAAAATCTCTACAATCATATGATTTTACTGTATCTTCAATTCCAAAATATTTCCGTCTATATTCTAATTGTTTTTCTAAATCTCCTGCATATATATGGGCTGTTATAAAACCCTCAGACACACCATATTTCCTTGCTAAATCAATTATCTCAAATAAAGATGTTTTATTAGGTTTTACATATTTATTTAAAATCTGCCTAGCAGCACCCTCTGTTACGTAAATAGTCTTTTTCTTAGCTATTCCGCCTTTACTCTTTTGTAAACAAACACGTAGCACTTCATTATCATCTATACCTTTTAATAATCTTTCAGGAACATATGTGTGCAATTTAGTAAGATTAAATACATCTTTCAACAAGTAATATTTTCTGTTTCCTAATAAGCTATAAGAAATACTATTTATCATTAACAAAGCTCTCCTTCTTTTTTACTACATTTTTTATATTATCATGCTTCTAGCTCCATTCAAGCCCTGTAGTAAAAAAAATTTTTAAATACCCGTAGTTTATATTGCTTTAAGTATATATAACAAGCAATATCTGTAGAGTTTGATTGATTTATCTTATACATTTATCTCATCTCCTTTTCTTTAGCTAAATTCCCTATAATAGATTGCAATACAGTGCTTCGTTTTCCACTTTTAGCTAACTTATTTAAAAAATCACTTGCATTTTCAGGTGAAAATTCAGGAACTTCTAAAGGTGCAGGTTTAGGTACATTATTAGAATCAGCAGCATAATCATGTCGTTCATTCATTTTTCTTTGTATTTCTTTTGCTTCTTCTACTCTAACTTTATTTCTAGTATTCCAACTAACCAATAAAGCTACTAAATTTGTAATTGGTTCACCATTTTTGGTTTTCCAATCCCGTAAAGAATAATAATTATAAAATTCTTCAGCATCCACATATTCCAAATTATTATTTTTTATATAATCATTAATAATATTTATATCAATCGTTATATTATTATATATATTATTCTTATTATATATATTATTCTTATTATATATATCGTTACACTTTGTTACATCACGTTTCATATCCGTTACATTATCGTTACATTGTAACGCTTTTTGTCTGGCTCTATATTCTCGTACTCGTTTTGTACTTTCAGCTTCAGAACCAATAGCTCCCATTGCTTCAACTAGGGCATATTTATTTTCTTCAATACAATCAATAAGTTTATATTTTTCAAGATAAGATAATAAATATGCTACATTCATTTCTTCTTCATCTAAGATTAAAGCTAATTCCTTTGCAAGGTTATCTTCTAATCCTTCAAATTCAATAATGCCTTCATTTTTTATAGAATAACATTGCAATTCTAAATATATTAAAGCGTAGGTATCACCACCAGCAACTGATCTAAGTTTTTTTATTTTTGGTGAATTAAAATAATCTTCTCTAAGTTTTAACCAATATCGTCTTTTTGTCATACAAAATCTCCTTTAATAAAATAAGATTTTATAACCTTATTTTGTAATTTTATACAAAACCTTCTTGAATTTTCCATTTTCCCGAACAATTTCTTTTTACATACCCATACCGCTCTAATTCTTTAATAGTATTCATTACAGCAGTTCTTCCTTTCTTGACCACTGCAACCAATCCATTGATAGAGTAATTCCAATTATCAGGAAAACTTAAGCATTGTGCAATAAGACCTTTTGCTTGCAAACTCAAGTCTTTAGATTGCAAAATCTCATTTGGAACTATAGTAAAATTGGTTTGTTTCTTTTCAACTTTAATCCTAGCCACCATTTGTTTCACCTACTTCAATTTTCTTCTTTCTGTAGCTTCTCTACCATCTATCTCGCCTTGTTTTCTAGCATCACTTATAGCAGCTTCACTATAATATTCAATTTTAAATCTTACTTCTCCATCTTTAATATCAGGGTGTATTTCATTTACTTTAGCTATAACTTGATCAGAAATAACCAGTGATAAGGCTCTACGTTGCTCACTTAATGCTTTATTAACTGCTCTAATAAAAGAACTTGCATAAGCATTTTGAACACCTTTAGATGTTCCATATTTGCGTCTAGCTAATGCTTTTTGTTTTACAATACCTCTATCAATAAGTTCACATAAAACATTAAACATTTTTGTAGCTACTTTTACGTCTTGTTCATACCCATAAAATCTAATAATGTATGTTGATTTTCTAGTTTTAACATTAATTACAGGTGATTTAATAACTTGACAACAAAAATTATCACCGATTACACCAGCAAGAAAGGATATCCATGTTTTAGTTTTGATTTTAACATCATTACGAATTACCTCTTTTGGTTTGGTAATGTCTACCACTTCTGAAATCTTATATTTTTTCATTAAACGTTGAGCCATTAAACCAGCAGCAATAGCTTCCTGTTCAGTTGCACCATTCTCTACAGTTTTGTTAAGTAGTGCCATTATTTTATTCATTATTTTTTCGTTTTCCATGAGTATAATCTCCTTTTCTCTTTGAATACACTTTTTTGTCTTGCTTATTTTTTGTCAAGCATATTTTTAGAATTTATTTATTATATTTGCTAAATCTGATGCACTTGTCGCAATGTATCTCATTGTTGTGCTTATGCTTTTATGTCCACAAGCTCTAGCTGTTAAAGCTATATTACTATGACTTTTTTGATAGAAATTAGTTGCAAAGTAATGTCTAAATGAATGACAATGCAAGGCAGGATATCCAGCTTTAATACAATGATTTTTAACAATATCTTTTAGATAATTTGTAGTATATTTACCACCACGAGGAGAGTTAAAAACATAGTCCCCTGTATTTCGGTCTTTACTATTAAGCCATTCTATTAACAGTGGCTTTAATTTAGAATTTATAATACATAATCTATCCGTATGATTTTTTGTATTACGTATAATGAATTTATTTTCCTCTAAAGAAATATCTTTAATAAGCATATTTTGAGCTTCAGAAATACGAAGTCCAGCATATGACATTAAAGATACTAACAGCTTAACTTTTTTATCAGTTGTACTATTAATAATTTTTTCTACTGCTTCCTGTGTTGGTGCTTCTGCAAGTTTTTCTTGTGTATGAATAGTTTTAGTAAATCTTTCTACTTCTTCACAGTCTTTTTTGTAAAACTTCAATGCTCTAATCCAAACTGATAAATAGAATTTCTTTGAATTAATAGACATATTTAAGTTCATAATTTCTTTTACTGTACCCATATTTATGGGTTTATTTTCAAATTTTCTTAATATTTGTGTATATTTTGTATAGGTTTTATCTCCTCTACTTAACTTGATTTCCTCTAAATATCTTGTAAACATTGGGTTCACCTCTTTGGAATTATTATTAATAACGATTGTTTGACGATGTTAATAAAAGGATAAATAGTGCCATTAAAAACCCTAGAATAATACTCATAATATTCACCTCTTGTTTATAAATTATCTATTTTTATTTCTAAATAACTTTTTTCAGACTTATATTCGTTTCCATTTTCATTATCATATTTAGGATTTTTTATACAGATATAATAATTATTAGACTCTATGTCTATTTTTCTTATATATCCTTCATTTTTTAAAATCATAAATTCTCTTGAGAATATATCCTCTCTATGATTGAAAGATGAAATAAATCCAAAATTTTTAGTTACTTTGCAATAAATTCTATTGCTATCATATAGGGAAATGTATTTTAATATATCTTTGTCGTACATCAATGTTTCTACTAGGTATTTTTTAGCAATATTGAAAGCATCTTGTTTGTTGTTAGTAGCATAAATATTTTTAATATCATCAACGATTTTATCCATAGCAATTTTTTCAAAATAGAAATCTGAATAAAAGTCGTGTGATATTTCTTCTGTCCAATGATTTTTCCAATAATCATAATCGTATTCTGGCTCTTCTTCTGCTAATTTTAGTATATTACTAGGAACTTTTGATATTTCCCAATTACCTCTTATTTCTCCATCTGAACAACTTGTAATTTTATATACAAGCATTTCTTCTGTGTATATCTCCATAACCATTGGAATATATTCGTTTCCATTTTCTTCGTATGACTCATTCAAAATAAGCCATAGAAAATTCTTATTCAATATCATATCTATAACTTCAAAAAAACCTTTATTTGAGGTTATTATTTCTTTTTTTAATTTTTCCCACAGTTCTTCTTCTCTAGTTTTTGTCTTTGGTAATATAGGATTCTCAATATCTAAAATTTTCCCTTTATAGGTAATGTATGGCTTCTCATCACCATTTCCTTCATTTTCTTTCATTATCCTTTTTAAGGTTTGACTATCTATGTTTTTTACGTTATACATTTGTTTAAAATTAGAGCCATCTTCGTAAAAATTAAAAACTACTTTCATAATTCATTACTCCTTTAATATTATTTTTTATTTCTTTTTGTTCTACCTATTCTGATAAAATTACGTTCCATATCAGGATCATGTAAAAAATTACTCATAGTTTCAATCCAAGATTGAAGTTCTTTATCTAATCCATAAAGAGTAAACTTTTTAAAATGAGAACCTGTCAAGTATTTCTGAATAAATTTTATAGTATATACAGGATATTTAAATCCTAAATAGTTGCAATCAATCGCCTTTTCATAACTTAAACAAGCATGAGCTATACTCATTAATTCAGCAGCATTTAATTTTATATCTTTATTTGTTTTAACTGCATCTATGACACGATTACAAAGTTCTTCATTTTTAATCCAATCATAAGGAAATTTCAAAATACTAATATTTCTTAAAAGTTCTAAATACATAACAATACCACCTCATCTAATATTTTAGAGTTCTAAGAACTCAATAAAAGGTATAAATTAGATTTAAACTCTAACTTATACCCTCTGATTCAATTCTTAATTATTCTTATAATCTAGCAAAAGCATAGCAGCCTATTATTTGCCCTTCTTTTATTTATAATAAAAATGCACTCTATAGAATTTCTATAAAGTGCATTTTATAATACTTTCTCTGTAACATATTTTACATTATAGCCTTGTCTAAAAAATTCATTTAAGCTATTAAATGGAATGTCTTTAATAAATCCACTATAATGGAAAAATTTATTATATTCGCCATAAATCAAATACTTTTGTCTAGTTTTTGGGTGTGTTAAAAGCCTCCAATTATTAATATTTAATACATTCTTATTATTCCAGTTGGGAATAAATTCATATTCTTTTAAATGCTTATCTAGTTTATCTGTATTTTCTAAATCATCATATATTTTGTCAGTGTTATAATCCAAAATACTACCAGCCTGCAACGCTCTAAACTCTGCTCTTTTAGCTTGAAAACAGCATATATTGCCTTTTAAATAATAATTATTATATGCATCAACATTATATTTATATGTTTTTTCAGCTCGTGCTTTCATTTTTTCATATTCATAAGCTTTATATAATAAATCTGGTATATCAAGTTTTTTTACATCTATCATTTTTATTTACCTCTTTTGTTATAATATCTACTTTTTGTTAGTACCACGTTTGGTAATAATACAACTAACATTATCATTAGTATCAAATATAATGTTGATTTAATTTCAACTAAGTTATCTGTGAAAACACATAGAATCAAAGATATAAAAATAAATGTATCTAATAACATATTCATAAATAAACCCTCCTAAAATCTAACATCAATTATTTTTATAAACTCATTATTAATAGGTTTGTATTCTACATATAAATATTTACAAGAATGAAAAGCAAATTGCATAGTATTATCTTTTGTATAGTCGTGTAGTGTAACATAAAGCCCTATATTTTCCATATAATTTATCAAGCTGTTAATAGATGTTGTTTTATAAAGTAAATCTTTTTGTATTAAGTCTACAATTCTATTAAATAGAATTACTGTATTATTTCCTTCTTCAATCATTGCAACATAATCACTTAATGTATACATTTTTATTCAGCTCCTTCGATTGTATTTATTAATATTTTTATTTCTGTGATATCTTGTTTATTAAAAGCATTGTTTAAAGCAAAATCTTGTTTTAATTTGTCTATCTTAAAAGATAAATCAGATAAAATATTATTAATTTCTGTTACATCTTTAGAATTAGATTTAATGTGTTTAACAAGGTCTAAAGTGTCTAAATCAAAAAACATATCATCGAAAACTTCAAACAAAAACTCACTGTCATTAAAATAATAATCTGCTGCTCCTTTTATTTCTGTTATAGTACTGCACAATAAATCTTTAAAATATTTTTTAAGTGATTTTACAAGGCGGTTTAAATTATGCTGCAATCTAGGATAATGGTCTAAATTACGCCAACAATAATAATTAACAGTATCAAGGCTATTGTCTATATCAAATTCAATATCATCATTATTAAACAATGATAGAAAAACTTTAATAGTTCTATTATCAAATTTAGCTAGCCTGTTATCATATTCTCTAAGTTGCAAAAACTTTTTCATTAAAGGCTCTATTGTTTTTACTGTTAAGCTTGTTTTATCATCAAATGGTACATAAAAAATATTAATACCATAAATACCATCATCATGTATATTAATGCTTTTTTGTTCTATTTTTATACTAAAATTAGAATCAAATTCTATTGCCATTTGTTGTTTTAAGCCGTCAATTTCTCTATCTATTGCACAATCAATAAGACAACCATACTTTTTATAAATAATTTCCTGCTGCTGCTCATTAAGTTCTTCATATTTTCCTAATCTCATATTTTAATCTTCCTATAATAAAAACACGCTTAGAATTAATCTTAAGCGTGTTTAAATAATAGCCCCTTTTGTTATTTCGCTAATAACATTTTTATACATATTTATTTTTTTATCTAATACATCTATTTTTTTATTCATAATATAGACTTTATTTACAATATTTAATAATTCTCTTTTAGTTTTTACTTTATCATTAGGCAATGTATGATTACGAATATACGATGCAGCTATATTTATTTTATCACTATTATAACTACAACATATTTTTAAACCTACTGAAAAATAGGTATCATAATCATAATAAATTGTAATACTATCATCTTGAATTATTTCATTCATTTTATTAATTATTTTTTTTCGACAACGTGGTACTATTCTAATTGTATTTGCTTCATGTAATTCTTTCGCAACTGCTATTAAAAGATATTTTAAATTTTCATTTATTAATTGACGATTTATTTTATAAGCTAACTCTAAACGTTCTGAATAATCCATATCATTTGTCGAATATCGTTCGCTACTAATATCATTTTGTATATCTATTTGTTTTGAAAGTTTTATTTTTTGTGTATTAATATATTTTAAATTATCCATAAAAAACTCCTTTTAATCGTCTACAAATTCAACATCATTTAAGCTATTATTAAACAATTCCTTGATACAAGATTTATAATCTTGAATATAAATATATCCTGTACGATATCTCAAATTTAATTTGCTTGCAATCGATTCAGTTGCATTTCTATATCCTTTATCATTGCAATGTAGCACAGATATTTTATATACTTTATTCCCATTTCTATTTATTTGAAAACTTTCAAAAATTACAATGTGTTTATCCATGTCTAAAGCCTCCATTTTTTTAAACGTCTTATAGTCTGCATTATTTTTAATGATGATGTTATTTTCTTCTAATAGTTCGCTAGTAATAGAGTGTATTTCTCTAATATCACCATAAATACAAAGCCCATGCACAGAAAAATATTGTCTTAATTTGTCTATCTTAAAAGATAAATCTGACAAGTATAAATCAATTTGTTTTTTTGCTTGCTCAATATCACCTAAAACCATTTCTTGTTTTAGTTTTAAATATTCTTTTTGTTTGCCATTCATATATATTCAATCCTTTCAAAAGTTTATTTTCTTAAGCTTTTATTTAATCTATCATATAAACGCCACCATGATTCATTATCTAAAAAGCGGCGAGCATTGTTTAAATAGTTTTTCAAAAATACATCAATATATTGATTATAATAAGTTGTCGAACCTATAAAATCAGCCCAATATTTATTATAATCTTTAGATAACCATTTATTATACGCCTGCTGACTATAATAAATAAGATTTACAAGCTCAGGAATTTTAGTGGCGTGAATATTGATACCCAAAATACCAGGATAAGGCAATTTATTATTAGATATTCCCTTTTTATCGTGCAGCATTTTACAAGCTAATAAATACCTGTATAGTTGTACATTATCAGAATAAGCGGAGCATCCTTGCCTTTTTATATCTCTCAATTTTTTAAAAAATATCATGTATAATCAATCCTTTCAATTCATAAATAAAAGGCACTCTATAGAATTTCTATAAAGTGCCTTAGTTGGTATCATATAAAATCATATAAGTTATATCCTTTTATTAATAGGCTGCTAATTTAAAATCAAAGTTAAATTTATTTATATCACACATCTTTAAAAATGCTTTATATAAAATATGTGCAAAATAACCAAAGATATCTTTTTTAGTATCAATGTCTTTTTCGCTTGCTTCTAACCAATTTTGTAAAAAGATAGAAATTTCGGTATAATCTAAAGTCAAATAGTTATATATAAATTCTTTAAATTTATTTTCATAGCAAATAATATTTTTGTTTTTCCATTCACTATTACTATATTTATAACTTTCTTGCATTGCCTGTAAAATTTCAATATCATTTTTAAATTCTACATCATAAACAATATAATAAATTAAATCATTTCTTATAAAATCCATAGCCTTATCTATAACTTTATTAGTGTTGCAACGTAACATATATAATCAATCCTTTCAATCAAATAGAACCGTCCTAGCAAGCCATCTAAGGCGGTTTAAATCTTTACCAATACATTTCATACCTATACTAATAAAACACGCTTAGAATTAATCTTAAGCGTGTTTTATATGTTTTTGTATATGCTATTGTATACTTTTTTATTGCATTTTATACCATAAATTCTGGATACAAAAGGTAATAAGCTGCTAGTGTAATAGCTTATCATGCTTTTAGTTATTTTATGATTATTATAAATATAATATAAAAATTTTTCTTTTTGTTCGTCTGAAATTCCTTTTTTCCATTTTCTTAATAATAAGTTATGACTACCATCATGATGAGAACCAACAAAACGTACATTAAAGCCATCACTATAAACGCTGAAATAATCACAGTTAAAATCTTGCAAAATAGCACTTAAATTGTTGTCATTAAGTTCTTTATATCCAAAAAAAGTACCTCGCCACGTACCAACATCACCAAAAGCAATTATATCATTATCTAATTCTATATTTAAATCTGATTTTGCAAAATCAAAGTTATCATTTACATAAGTATTGTAATAATCGTATTTTGCTTCTTCTGTTAAATCGTCTATATTCTCAACATCAAATAATTCTTTTAATTCTTCTTTTGAATAACCTTTACAAGAATTAAAATAATCATCAATATTATTTGTATAATAGTAATCATAAATAATTTCTTTTCTCATCTTAAAACCCGCCTTTATTATAAATCTTTATAAATCTTTATAAATCTTTTTTACGCTGCACGTCTGATACTGTGCCTCCAATAACAAAGTTATATTTATATAAATCTTTTTTAGTTATTCCTAAAGTTTTAAATATTTCGTATATATATTGATCATTTCCTCCCTTGCCTTGAATATATATTGTTGTAATTTCTGTTTTATTGTTTTGTTTAGTAGTCAAAAAAGCTTCACTAGAAAAAAACGTTTGACAATTAGCAGCATGATAACGCTTGCCAACAATCACGATACTAATAATTTTTTCTTTATCTAAATTATTTAATGCTTTCATATATAATCAATCCTTTTAATTAATCAATATCATATCTTTTCAATGCTAGATTTAAACCATTTTTCAAGGCTGCATTATTTTCAATTTGTTCATAACTTAAGCCTAAACTATCTAGCGTGGCTTTTAAATTCTCTGTATATCTGTATTCATTGTTTGCCAATTCGTAAGCAAACATAGATTTTATAAATCCATTCCCTTTGGTATCAGCAGCAATGGATTTATTTAAAATATCATTTTGTTGTTTAGCATATTCTTCATAGTCTTTTTTATATTTCTTAATTAAAAAGCAGCCATTACCAAAAGAAATCAAGTCTTTTTCTGTAACATTATGCTTTTTTAAACCTTCTTTAAAATCTTTTTCACTAAACGCAATTATATAAATAATCTTACCTTGAGAAAATTTATCGAAAGCTTCTTTTCTTGCGTTTTTATATTCTTGATATGTGTTGTATGTTGTCATTTTAATAGCCCCTTTTAATTCATTTTCAAATTCTTTAAAATCACTTGCTTTTATTGTTATTGGTGATAGATTTCCACAATCAATAAAATCACTATTCCATTTTTCACAAAATTCGTCTGACGTGCCGTCAGCGTAAATAAGTTCATAATCAACTAAACAGCCGTTTTTATATACTTTTGTTAAGTGCATAACTTCAACGCCTTCTGGATATTCCACAAAAATTATTTGCGTGATTGCATTATCAAATTTTTTCATTTTTAAAACCTACCTTATAATCTATTAATTTTTTATTGAATTTATTCCAATTTATGTACAAAAAAGGCACTCTATAGAATTTCTATAAAGTGCCTTAATATAAAGTATTAAATTGCTTGTTTTAATCTATTGAAGCGTTTTTCAGTTTCAGTAGTCGCTCTTTCTATTTCATTAACAAAACTACCTAACATATCAAACCCTGACTTGATATCATGTTCCATATTGTCAAGTCTAGCTTCAATTTTATCAAACCTAGCTTCCATATTGTCAAGTCTAGTATTAATATTCTTGACTTCACCTGTTAATGCTTCCAGCATTTGCAGCATTTTTTCATCATTGGTCATATTTATCACCTCTATTAATATTTTAGCTTTTTTATAAGCTAATAACAACATAAAGCATATTGTTTTATGTTCTTATCAACTCATAAATAAAGGATTATCTAAGCTTTTATAGTGGCTTATGGTTCACTGTAAATAGCGTTCGCCTTTACTGTTACTTACTCAGATACAGGAATGACAAATAAACCAAAAGTGAAATACTTAGATAACCCTTTTATTGCAAGTATATTTTTTGGGCGGTAATATAAACCGAGTTACAATCTAGCTTTTTATTATACTGTGTACTACTAACACAGTTATAGATTTATTGACTTTTTGTTTAAACTCTGATAAAATATATAATATAAAAAGGTTTAATCTTTAAAACATATTCGGCTAGACTCAGATATTTCAACTGGATAAACTCATGACAAGTCAAATGAGTCCTTTTTTCTAGCTTAGGCAAGAACTATAATTGATAGGTTTTTATTTATACCGCCTTATCAATTCCCGTATAGGCGAATTCAAGCAAAGATAAGTCAATTTGCTTGCAACTCGTGGACTATATCAGGCGAGCCAATGCAAAATATTCAGTTGTATTTTTATCACCTCGCTATGTGTTTTATCTTTTATTAATATCTCGCGGTCGGCAAACTTTGAAATATTAAAAGGTAGATTAAACCTTTTGAGTTTTTAAACTCATATACACATTTAAAAATTATTAAATGTATGTATCAACTTAAAAACATTTTTGATATACATATCAGTCATAATATATTATAACTGATTGATTTATATATCTCAACCTTATGTATTTATTATAGCATAACTATTTGTTTTTGTCAACATTTTTGTTTACTTTTTATAAAAAATGTTGAATTTACAAAAATGTATACTTTTGACAGATAAAGTGTAAACTTGATGTTTTTCCCTTATCAACCTTACAAATATATTATACTATACATTATTGTTAATGTCAATACTTTTTTGTAAAAAAATATATAAAAAAGTATATAGGAGGTAATCAAGCAATGGATATAAAAAAAGTATTTATTGATATATGCTATCAGAACGGAATATCAAGACGCCATATATTAGAATGTTATAATAAAAAATATAATAAAGAAATACAAGAAGCTAGTTTTAATAGAATGATAAATAACAATAATATAAAATTTAATATGCTGGTAGATGTTTTAGACGCTATAGGCTATACAATAGAAATAAAAAAGGTATAAAAAATGATTAACAATAAGGATATAAAAGAAGTTATAATGCTGATTGCATATAGAGAAGGATTATCACAAGGCGATATTTTAGACAAATACAATGCAGCATATAATAAAAATTTAACTAAACAATCATTTAGTAGAAGTTTAAAAGAAAATTCGTTAAAATATGAAATGGTTTTTGATATGCTAGACGCTATAGGCTATACAATAGAAATAAAGAAAAAGATATAATATGTAAAATACTTATGTATAAATATACAGAATATAGTATAATATATAGAATAGATTTAAATTATAGATTTAAATAGAAGCATAAATAATGTGTATATTATATGCTGCACATCATAGATAAAAACAAATATAAAGATTATTTATGATTAAAATAGATGTTAATTATGATTGTATATTTTTAGTGCTAAACATAGATGAAATTTATTTTTAAAATAAATAATATTTATAACTAAGCTTAAATCAAGAATTTTTGATATTAAAAAAAGCAGCAACATATAACATAAACTTAAATTATGATTGTATAAATATTAATTATAATAAGCTGCATAACGTTGATATATGAGCCAGCATTGTATATTATTAATATAATGTATAATATATGGTAATATAATAAATGATATATATAAGTTATAATGGATATTATGACTGATTAAAGCACGAAAAAGCTTGTCATTGCTGGATTTTGGGGCGGGGTGTAAATTTTCATTCCTAACGGGCTTGCTTTTTGAGCGTGCCTGTGGTTTTTAGTCTTGCGACAAAATTCACACCAAATTTGGCAACTTTAAGAAAAAAGTACGTCTGCAAACAAAAACTAAAACCCAAAGTTAAACTTCAAAAATGATACTGATTTACGTAAAAATAGTGATAAAAACAATAGATAATCTAATAGATAACATATAGATAATTTAATAGATATCTATATAGATTAAAAAATGTAAAAAATACAAAACAAAATTTAAAATTTTAATTTTATCATCAAACTAACCAGCAAAAAAATTATACAAGAAAAATTTATACAAATGAATTTTTATACAAAAGTACCTATTCTGTGAAAAACAAAATGGGTGCTTTTTTTGCATCTCAAAGGACGTCCCTTAAAATAATTTTCTTTCTTACCTAAAGTACATAACCTTATAAATGTATTTTGTATACATAAATACATAGAAAATACAAAAAAGTTTAAAAAAATTATAAAAAAGTGGAATAATTTTTGCCAATTATGAATAGATAATGTAAGGGCATTTAAACCTTGCAAACCAGAGCGTGTTATTTTATTATACTTTTCTTTTTACCCTTTTTCTTTTGGGAGCATATTTCCACTGGTAAAGAAGAATAAGAATGAAGAATATATATAATAACTATGCCGTAGGCATACTGCGTAGCAGTAGATGAAGGATACATTAAAAGTATTAGTTTATGGGGGTAGGGGGCGAAGTGTAACGAGAACCCAGAACACATAAACTACATGAAAGGAAGAATAAAATTCAAAATGAAGGTACAAAAAAGTTTTGCAGATAAATTTGAAAAACTATCTGCTCCAAAACAAAATGCACTTTTAGTTGATGCAATAGTTAAGAATTGTATTGAGTGCTGCGGTGGAGTACGAAAGGAAGCTATTGACTGTCCAACTAAAATGTGTGCAATGAAAGACTTGAATTTTTTAGTGAAAAAAACTTTGATTAAAGATTAAAATTTGATTAAAAATTTAATTTTTTTATGAAAAAATGGAATATTTTTCGCTAAAAATGAATAGATAATGTAAGGGTAATTTGAAGTCTTAGTTAAGCGATTTCTTCATGGATTCTTATTTAAGTAAAAACACATAAATCCCGCTTATGATTGTTTTGTCCGTTATATAATCTGCTTACTTTGAATTACTTCTTATTTGCTACTGTAACTTAATTGGTAGAGCAACTGACCTGTAATCAGTAGGTTGAAAGTTCGAGTCTTTTCAGTAGCTCCAATGTAGATAGGTACTCAAGAGGTAAAGAGAGCTTCCCGCTAAGAAGCTAGGCGAGAAATCGTGCAAGGGTTCAAATCCCTTCCTATCTGCCATATACAGAAATAGTTTAGTGGTAAAACAATGGTCTCCAAAACCATAAAGGAAAGTTCAAATCTTTCTTTCTGTGCCAAATGTGAGAGTGGTGGAATTGGCATACATAGTGGACTTAAAATCCATTGTCTTATGACATGAGGGTTCGAGTCCCTCCTTTCACACCAAATATGCGTGAGTGAGCTGAGTGGCGAAGGCAGTTGACTGTAAATCAACCACGTAAGATACAACGTAGGTGCGACTCCTACCTCACGTACCAAAATACAAGTGTAGCTCAGTTGGTAGAGCAGAGGATTGAAGCTCCTCGTGTCATTGGTTCAATTCCAATCGCTTGTACCATATGGAAGCGTACTCAAGTCTGGTTAAGAGAACTGTCTTGAAAACAGTGAGGTGATAGTGATATCATGCGTGGGTTCAAATCCTACCGCTTCCTCCATAATCGCCTGTTAGTTTAATGGTAAAACAACGGACTTTGACTCCGTTATTATTGGTTCAATTCCAATACAGGTTGCCAAATTGCTTAGTAGCATAATTGGTAATGCGTAGGACTGTTAATCCGAAAGATACAGGTTCGAGTCCTGTTTAGGCAGCCAAAAGAAAATAATGGTGTCTTTAATGATGCCAATATTATAAAGGTTTTTGTGTTTCGCTTTGACAGAGTGGATTCACCTAATAACGATACCTAGTAGCTAAGGTAAAGACACACTAAGTAAAAATCGTTATACAAGTAAAAAATAAAAGACATTAAAACCAGTTGCGACATGGTTTTAGAAGGATATGACTGAGGTTGTATCCTTTTTTTAGTTTGTATTGCTTGCGACACCTTATATGGTGTTGCACCCATTAGGGTTTTTATTTTTACAACTTTAAGCATTGTATTATTCAACCATGTGAAAACGTTCTAATCAAACTTCATGGAACATTGGTAGATTGAGTAGGACTTTGGTGAGATATTGCTGAAGTTGAGCTTTTTTGCAAAGGTAACAATGCAAAGCGATTGGGTAAACCAAAAGAATAACAATGTGTGCAAATCGTAACGCTAGTTAAAACATAAGTTGTGTGGTAGCGATAATAGACGCTCCAGTGGAGAATAATCAGCTATGCCATTTAATCTGACAGTTAAATCGAGCTAACTGAATGTCAAGTAAGCTATTGGCATTGAACGTAAGAAAAATCTTACTATAACACATTACTTAGTAAAAGTAGCCAAAGCTGGTTTGAACAGTCCAGATGCCTAAAAAAACTGTTCTCAAGAAATTATAACCAAGAAAACTTTTATTAATAATTTCTGAATGATAGGTGAAATTTGTGAGTAATCAATCTCACGTAGGGCAAACATAGGGATAAGAAGTTATAAGGTAGCTCCTTATGGCTCAGACTTATTCTTCCTACTTGTTGAATAAACTAGAAGTTATTGAGATGTAAGGCGAAGGTCTGAATGGTGCAATGCTTAAAGTTGTAAAAGTCGGTTAATAAAAAATAAGGGAGATGTTAGAATGGAAACATTTATTAGCGTAAAGAAAATTAAAGCTGAACCATGTAAGGCATGGAAAGATTTTAAAGGTCATAAAGAAGGTGATGATGGGTATAGAATTTATTACCCAGATAACTACGTTTCTTGGTGTCCTAAAGATGTGTTTGAAAAGCAATATTTTAAATTAGATAATGGCAAAGAAATTGTTGAATCTGATGTAAATAGATATATTAATGCTGGTCTTAGAATTAAACCAGAAACATTTGAAACTATGCCATATTTTACTAAATTAGGAATGAAAGCTCATATGTATAATTTTTTAGATGATATTTTATTTTTGGCAGACAATGGGTTTAAAGAAGGTGAAATAAATGGCAAATGAAAGACAAGAAAAAGCAAGAAAAATAGTAATGAATTATTTTAATTCTCATATAGATAAAACTGATAATAAACAAATTATACTAGATGATGTTTATGTAGTTTGGTTTAGTAAGACATTACAGAATTGGAAAGCATTAGTTAGTACAAGTGTTTCAGATGGAATGTATTATGAAATTACTTATAATGGCGATAAAAATGAAACTTATGTTGATGTTTATAAGAAATGGGAAAATTTTACAGTGAAAGATTAATTTAGGAGTGATAAACGTGAGTGAGGATGCTTTAGTAGTTAAAAATAACACTCCTGTTGGAAGAAGAAATAGATTTGATGAATATAATATGCACGAGGATATTAAAAAATGGCGATATGAAGGTAATAGTTTTAAAAAAATAATTAATCTTATTAAAGAGAAATTTGATGTAAATGTATCTTATACCGCTCTTTATACTTACTGTGTAAGAAAAGGATTAACAGGCGATATGTCTGGCGAACGACAAAGAACTGTTAATGGATATCAAGAATTAATAGATAGTTTAGGTGTTATAAAACAAAGTTTAGCCTTAAATCAAGCCTTATTTGAGGATTTAGAAAGAGAATCCAAAGAGGGAAATCTTGATACAAAAAAATATACTGCTGTTGTTTCATCAAGTGAAAGATTATTAACAAGACGAGAATCTTTAATAAAAACCATCATTCAACAACAATCTTTAATATATAAATATTCCGCAATTTCAAGATTTATAGGTAGGTTTGAAGAATTGGTTATAGAAAGGTTTGGATTGGACGTATGGAATGATTTTAAAACAAGAGTAGTAAATGATTTTGAAATCAAAGAGTTAATGAAAAGAATACCAAAGGATAATGATGTAGTCCCTATCAAGAAAAATTGTCCAAAAAATGAAGGAAAAATGAGTCAAAAATTAGGAGTGAGTTTATGAGTTACGAAAACAAACGAGATAAATTAAAGAAAAAATTAAGAGCAAATAGACCTAAAATAAATGGTAAAAAATATTTTTCAGAGAAAGCAACAAAAAGAGAACATCAGGCTGAAATGAAAAAATATAAAGAATTATATCGTTGAGGTGGATTTATGAATGATAAAAAAAGCATTTATGTTTTATATGATGAACTCGGTAGGACTAAACTTGGTATTACAAACAATGTTACTAGACGTCTTAAACAAATAGAAAATGCAACAGGATTAAAAATTTGTAAATTATATTCAGAAGTATGTAGAAATGCTACTTTTTTAGAAAAGAAATTATTTGAATATTTTAAAAATTATAGAATTGAGGAAACGGAATGGTTAGTTTCTGGAATGGATTTTTATAAAACAATTTCTGTTGTTCGTAATTTTATAGAAGATGATAAACCATGAATTTATTAGATGAAATTGTTAATAAGTTGGAGGTAGATAAGGAATATCAAAAAAATGTAAATCAAAATAGTGATAATGAAGATAATAAATATTTAAAAATAAAAGAAGAATGTAGATACGATTTTGAAAAATTTTGTAGAACCTTTTTAGGTGAGCAGTTCTCATCAACATGGTCAACATTTCATTATGATTTAGTTAAAGCTTTGGAAGATATTATCTTTAACCATAAAGATGAAGAAACTAAGAATGTTAGAGCTGCACCACGAGGACACGCAAAAAGTACGTTTGTTAGTTTTGCTTTCCCGTTATGGTGTATTTGTTATGGTTATAAACAAACTATTATTGTTATATCATGTTCGGCTGATATGGCTAGATTATTCTTAACTCGTATTCGAGAGGAATTAGAGTTTAATGAACTTATCATTAAAGTGTTTGGAAAATTACAAGGTTCATCTAAATGGAATAATTCGGAAATCTTAACAAGTACAGGAGTATATTGTGTTGGCAAAGGTGCTGGACAGCAAATGCGTGGTTTAAATTTTAAATCTCGTCCAGACTTAGTAATTATTGATGACCTAGAAAGTGAAGAAAGTGTTGCAACAGAAACGCAAAGAGCAACATTAGATAAATGGTTTAGTAGTGCTGTTATGAAAATGGGTTCACCAAATTGTGATTTCTTTTTTATTGGTACTGTTTTGTCATATGATTCTCTTTTGTATAAATTGTTAACCTTACCTACTTATAGTATGTGGCAAAGGAAAATATATAGAGCGGTTATTAAATTTTCGGAATCAACTTTATGGCTAAAATGGGAAGAAAAAATGACAAACTTGTCTGACCCTGACCCATATAACACAGCTAAAAAATTTTATTTAAAACATAAAAAAGAAATGTTAAAAGGAACGAAAGTTTTATGGGAATCACAAAGGGAAAATATGTATTTACATTTAATGGAAACTCGTTTACAAGATGAAGAAGCTTTTAATAGTGAGTTTCAAAACGATCCTCAAACTGAAAAAAGTCGAATATTCAAAGAGGAATGGTTAGAAGAAAATACTTATGAATATCCACCAAACATAAAAAGAGTTTATGGTGCAGTAGATCCTAGCTGTGGAAAGAATAGAAAGGCTGATACTTCTGCAATAGTTATTCTTGGTGAGGGCGAAGATAATTATATTTATGTTTTAGAAGCTTCTATTAAAGTTCGTAGAGTAGAAGATATTATTTTAGATATGGAAAAAATAATTGGTAAATATTATAACCTTTTAGAAGGTTTTGTCGTTGAAACAAACCAATTCCAAGCATTATTTTCTACTACAGTTCAGCAACATTTTATTGATTTAGGAATGTATGTTAACTGGATTGAAATTTTTCATGGAGCAAATGATAAAAAAGAACGTAGAATAAATTCCATGATACCTAAAATAAAAAATGGTTATTTAAAATTTAATAAATCTCACGTTATGTTATGGAGGCAAATGAAGAACTATCCAAAAGATAGAGATGATGGTGTCGATTGTTTAGAAATGGCATTGAGACCATTATTACAAAGTAGAAATAATACATTATGCTTTAGTTCATTAAACACAAACGTTAGCACTATGAGTGAAAGGAGGAGTGATAAGGTTGTTAGAGAAATTAAAAAGAATTTTGGCATCGGCTATTAGTTCCAAAAACATTCCAGAGTCTAAGTCAATTCCAACTGATAGATTTGGTTATAGTAATTTTAATACACATTATAAAAGTACAATACCTAGAAATCCCAGTTATCGACAGTTAAGAGAATTTGCGAAAAATCCTATTGTATCTCAACCAATTGAAGCAGTTAAAGATAGAATTGCAAAAATGGAATATGAGATTAGACCAAAAGTTCGTGGACGAAAATATACAAAGCAAATAAAATTAATAAAAAATATCATAGATAATCCGAACATAGACCAAACAAGACGCAAATTTGAGGCTATGATTCTTGATGATATTTTAACTTTGGATGCTGGTGCTTTTGAAGTTTGTAAATCAAAAAATCCTAATCACCCTCTTTTTTTGTATCCGATTGATGGTGCAACAGTTCAACATGTAGTCCCAATGGATTATACCGATATAGATGGTTATAAATATATGCAAATTAATGACAATGGAAATACATATTTTACTAGACGTGAATTATGTTTTTTGTCTAAAAATAACTTTACTCACAAACCTTTTGGATTATCACCTGTTTTAAAAGCATATGATTATATTAGATATTACATTGAAGGTGTTGATAAAACTAATGAAGATGTTAGTACTAAAACGTCTGGAATGTTAATTAATCTTGGTGAAACAGCTACAAGTGATGAGGTTGATAAATTTAGAGAATATTTTATGAATGAAATTGAAGGAACTGGAAGAATACCTATTGTTGGTGGTACAAAAGGATTAGACACAAAACAGATTAGAAGTTTTACTGAAGATGCTTTATATCAAAGTTGGTTTAATCTTTTGATTACTATGGTATGTTCAGCATTTCCTTATCCTGTGGAAAAAATGATAAATGTATCAGCTGACCGCTCTACAACGGAAGATTTTGAAACACGTATAATTGATGAACTTGTCAAACCATACGCTAATCTTTTAGAAGATGCTTATAATACCCATATAATAAATGCTTTAGGTTTTGGCGATATCCTTGAATTTAAATATGTTTATGAGGATAGTGAAAGCTTAAAAACTCAAAAATGGACAAGATTTAATAATGCCTTTACTACAGGTACTATTACAATTAATGAATGGAGAACAGGTGTTGGTTTTAGCCCTCTTATAAGTGATTATGCTAATTTAGCTGGTGATGAAAGAAAAGCTGTTATTAATAGAGATTTAGGTTTAGCTGGTTTTAATGGAGTAGGTAATATAAAAGATACTTCTGATACTAAAAATAAAAAAGTTAGTGAGGGAGGTGGTTAAAATTGGATAAAGATAAAAATAAGAGTTTTAGCTTGGAAGCAAGTGATATAGAAGTACAATCTAATACCAATAAAATGTATATTATTGGGTGCATAGCTACTATTGATGAAGCTAGTGAGGGCTCTCCTGGTGGAGCAGATGGTAAAAGAGTTATTTTATCTAGCAAAAATGCCGATAAATGTATTCAAACATTTAAAGGACAACCTATGAATTGTTTGTTTGAGAATTGGGGATATGTTCCTGATACTTTTACTGGACATGGTAATCAGTATTGGGGAAAATATTTTGGGTTTATAGAAGATGCTTGGCAAGATGGTAAAAAATTAATGGCAAAAATCGTTGTATGGAAAGAAGCTTTTCCTCAATTAGCATCTACAATTATAAATGCTCAGCGTTCTTTAGGTTTTAGTATTGAAATTTATCCTACACAATTACACGAAGATGAAGAAGAACACATTGTTGTTGATGAATGGGAAGCTTTTGGCTGTGCTTTATTATGGCGTAATTGTGCAGCATTTGGTGAAGAAACTTATATAGAAAAATTAGTAGCAAGTTTAGAAAAGTCAAAAGAAAGTAAAGGTGATGCGGAAATGACAAAAGAAGAAATTCAAAGTATTGTAGCTTCTGTTTCAGCAGGAGTAACAGAAGAAGTGAAAAAAATTGTTGATGAAAAAATTACAGGTTTAGGCATTGAGGATATCAAAGCAAGTATTGAAGATATGAAACAATCTAAATCCGTAAAAGAACCTGTAATTGATAACGATACCACAAGTAAACCTATAGAAGCAAATAAACAAGAAGAAAATACTATGGAAGAAATTAAAAATATTATCAAGGCTGAATTAGATGGTTTAAAAAAAGAATTAGAAGCTAGTAAAGATATTCCAAAACCAAAATCTTATACAGGTAATACTGATTTAGGAACAGATAATGATTATATTAAATCTTTAGAAAAAATCGATGCTTCTGACATGAGCCTTTCTGAAAAATTAAAAGCGAAAGCTCGTATTCAGTTTGCTGCTGAAAAAAATGGTGTTAAATTTGATGAGATATATCGCCCTATTACTTTAGGTTAAAATAATTGAATATTCTGATAAAAAGGCACTTAATGTGTCTTTTTTTATTGCAATTTTATAAAGAAAGAAGTTGATGTTTAATGAGTATGAAACAATTATATACAGGTGTATATAAATTTATGGGTAGCATCGGTAAAGAAATTAAATCTGTAAGTGGTACACCGAATGTAACAATTAATAAAAATCACACATTGGTTATTCAAGATTATGACCATGATTTAAAAGATTATTTAAATAGAGAGTTCCCTATTGGTGTTATGTGTAATTCTGTCCGTTCTACTGGTTATCCTCACGCATGGAACGAACAAAAATCAATTCCACGAAACACAAAAGCTGTTGATCCTCAAAAAGGTATTGGCAGTGATGAATATAAAAATGCCCGTTATAAATTAGATACGATTAGTGCAGAATATCAACGTGATAATTGGCAAACAGCATTACCTCGTTGCCATATTACAGGTATTGAATATCCATTCTTCGAAACACAAATGCAAAAAAATTATGGCTCTTTCAATGAGGATTTAATTGCTAAAGATACAAGAGATATGTTTGTTGATTATCAACGTACTATTGCTGATGAGTTTTGGAATGGTGATAGTCCTACTTTAAACGATACAACTAAATGGACATATATGGGTATTTTAAATCAAATTAAAACAAAAACAGCAATTACTACAGGAACTATTGCTGAAAATATTCAGTCTAAAATTGCCGAAGCACAATCTCAGACTATTTATCTTGGTAGACCAAATGTATTATGTATGAACCCTGTAACTTATGATTTACTTTGCAAAGAAGAAGCAAAAAATGAACATAATTTATATCAAATGTTTGTTAACGTAAGCATTGTTCCAGGTGTTGAAGTTCCTGCTATTAGAACACAGATTGGTACAATTCCTATTCATTTAACACCATTTATTAAAGTTGATAAATCTGGTTCTACACAAACACATAAAATTGTTGCATTAAATACAAAAATGATTGATAGAGTATGGTTATTCTGGGATGCACCTAAAATGTTTGTAACACAAGATCCTAACCAGCCACTTAACAATCCTGCTTTAATGCAAGACAAAAACTTAATTAACTTTGACACTTATATTTTACATGGTGTAGATACTCCATCTCACTTTATCTTAACAAAAGATGTTACAGTGGGGGAGTAAGTGTCCCTACAGCAGAGTCCAAAATTGGAAAAGCTAAAGTAGGGCGAAGTAAGGTAGTGAAATAAGGGTTTATTCCCTTGTTTCACCAATTCAAGGAGGCGATAAATTGTATATAACGGAAGAAGAAATCCCTATTTATTGTCCAATAGTAAAAGAAACCAATATAGGTCATGTAGAAACCGCTTGTTTTTTAATAGATGCTTACAAAGGTACAAGTTTTGAATTAAAAGAATATACAGAGCTAGTAAATTTTAATAAACGTTCTAGGTTTGTTGATTTTTTAGAACCATATAGAGGAAAATTAAAACATTTACCTAGAAAAGAAGTAAAAGAAGTTTATACTATTGTTCCTACAGTATTTAGTAAATTTACAAGGATTGATTATAGTGTAGACTCATTATGTTTTGATGAAGATACTTCAAAATATTTTTCTTTTTATTTACCTCAAGATTTTGTTTCTCCAATAAGAAAATTAAAAACATTAAAGGTAACTTATACTGCTGGATATAACGAAAATGAATATCCAGAACAATTAAAAAGAGCAGTAGGACTTTTAGCACAAAATCTTGCTCAAATGGGTGGAACTTTAGAATGGACTAGCAGAGATGATTATGATGTTAAGATTATGTTAAAAAATGAAGGGATATTTACTAATGAAATTAAAAGATTAGTAGATACAATTACATTGCAATGACGTGTGTACTTAATTTTTATGGTGATAGATTGGAAAACATTGATATCGTAGGCAAGACAGAAGAAAAAGTTCTCATAACAAGACGTGGTAAAAGTACAGATAGTAGAGTAATTAATGATGAAAAGAAAATACTAGCATTTTCCAATTCAAATTTAATTTGTGGCGATTTAATAACCAGAAAGACATCAAAAGATAATAATAGCTACTTTATTATAGCAAAACAGGCAACTAAAGAATGTGTAGAGTGCCAAGGCATAAGAATTAATGCAAAAGCTACCATTTGTAAACTTGATAAACAATATGATGATGTAGAATATGTTGGAAGCACTGAAGAAATTATTTTAGAAGATATTCCTATTTATTTTAAAGATGTTTCTGCAAATATGAAATTTTATGATGCAGGGCTTTTAAAAGATACAACTAAAATAATTATGGTTCAAGATAATATTGATATCGAAGAGCTGTATCGTGTTAAATTTAATGGTGCAAATTACCAAGTTGATAATATAGATGTTGGACGATATGAAAATATGCTGTACATACAGCTAAGTGAAGACACGAGGTCTACTAATGAATAAAGAAAAAGTAGAACAAGCACTTGCAACATATGGAAATAGATTATGCAAGGAAATTTCTCGCACATGGGATAGTTTGCAAAGCGTAGATGGAGAAGCTAATATAAATTTTAGTATTATTAATAGCAATGATAAGAATACTACAATAGGAAGAATTGAAGCCACAGGACAAAAAGCATGGTTAATAGAATATGGGAAAGGTTCTTTAATGGCTCGTGAAACAGATAATCCATATTTACATAAATATAAAAATAATGTAAAAAGATGGAATGTAGTTAGAAAAGGACATTTTGTTACAGGACGTGTAGTGGGTAGTTATCAAGACTTAGATAATAATACTTATATTTCTGGTGGAAGATGGGCTGGTAAAAGCATGGAAAGGATTTATAAACCTATAAAACCTTATTTTGTAGTAAAAAAGAATGTAACAAAAAATAGTGCTATAAAAGAAATATTTAAGCATAGTTTAAAAAATATAATAAAATCACAGCTTAATATCGAGGTGAAAAATAAATGATACAAGACACTTTTGATATGCAATCATTAATAGTAGATGAGTTAAAAAATGACTCATCTTTTTTATTAGCATTAAAAGTACAGGATAAAGAAGATAAAGAACTTTTATCTAAAAAAATAAATCTTCAAAGGTTAAATATGGAATTATTTGAAACAAAAAATCCTCCTCTTGTAAGTATTTATTTTTCAGATGCAAGTGAAAGTAATAATTACTTGCTTAATTATGCTGTACTAAAAATAGAAACCTATACATTTAATAGATTACAGGCTAAGCCTTTGGTTAAAGCAATCAAAAACATAATGAGAGAAAAATTTAAATTAAGAATTGTTGCTGAGGGCGAAGATTTTTGTGATATAAAAAATGTTTATAAATATGTAATTGAATATTTACCTATGACATGGAGTTAATGATTTTTAATAGGCACTTATTTTAGTGTCTATTTTTTATTTTGAAAGGAATGATGTGAATGGCAAATGCTGTTAATAAAAACAAAGATGTCGTATTAAAAGGCATTGGCAAATTCTATGCTGTCGGATTAAATACTGGTCGAAGTTTTTATTCCGATAAAGGTCAAAAAATGACAATGACAATTAATACCGAAAGTTCTGAACTTTATGGTGGAGATGGAAAAGACCCAATTTATGTTTATGCAACAAAATGTACAACTGAATTTTCTTTTACAAATGCTGTTTTTAAAATGAGCCAATTAGGTATTTTAATGGATAGTATTATTACTGAAGAAGCAGTTCAAGGTACAAATATTGCTAAAATTACTAAGACAACTAAAAATTTAGGTGAGCATTTAACAAATGTAAAAGCAAAACAAGCTTCTTTTGAAGATGGTTCTACTATTGATGTAAAAGAAGGTTCTAGTGCTGATGAATCTGGTATTGCTGTTAGTACAGATGGTGCTGTTACTTTTGGTGCATCTACTAAAGAAGGCGAATATATTGTTGTTTATAGTTATGATGCAACAGGTGTACAGGTACTTGCTTTAAATAATGATTTAGCTGAACCTGTAAAAATGTATATTGTGTTTGAACCAGATACATTAAAAGGTGAAAAGAAACGTTTATGTATTGAAGTTTATAAAGCAATCGCTGATGGTAATTTAACAATCGAAACAGCACGTGATAGTGCAAGTACACCAGAAATTAAATTTAAAACAATGAGAGATGAAACAAAAGAAGGTTTAATGAAAATTACATTAACAGATATTCCTACACAGGGGGAGTAATTTCCCCTATTTCTTCAAATAAAATAGGAGAAGCAAAAATAGGGGTATCTAAAGTTAAATAAGAGGTGATTTAATATGAGTAAATATAATAAAACAACTTGGAATAGTGGCGATACTATTACTGACACAAAAATGAACAATCTTGAAGTTGGTGTAGAAAATGCACATAAAGAATTAGAAACAAAGATTAATGTTCCTAGTGGTGGTAATGGTTCTAGTGGTCAAATTTTATCTACTAATGGAGATGGAACAACTACATGGATTAATAAACCTGCTGATGGTGCTAAAGGCGAAAAAGGCGATACTGGTGCAACTGGAGCTAAAGGTGATAAGGGTGAGCAAGGAGTAGCTGGTGCAACTGGAGCTAAAGGCGATAAAGGTGAGCAAGGAGTAGCTGGTGCTAAAGGCGATAAAGGTGCAAAAATTACAAGTATTGAACTTACTATTACTGGTGGAACTATTACAGGTACTGCACATTTAGATGATGAAAGTACAGCTTCTATTACTGGTACTTATGCAGCAGGATAATATTAGGAGGAAATCCTCCTAATTTACATAAATTAGTATTTTAAAGAAGGTGATTATTAGTGGAAGAAAAAAATAGTTTTTTTGGCTTAACTGAAAAAGTTGTTGATAGAGATGGAAAATATCACGAAATTTATAGTTGTAAACTAAAAGATTTAAACAAGTTAACAGAGTTTACTTCTAAATATAATCCAATGTATTTGCAAGTTCAAATGCTAGATATTTGGTATGAGGATAATGGTGAGCCTAAACAAAATGAAAATGGACAAGTTATGTATATGTATCAAAATGATAGCTTTATGAATGGAATATATGAAGTTATTGAATTAGCTTTAAACTATAAAGAAACTAAAGAACAAATTCTTGAATGGTTAGATTTTAAATTGATAGAAGAAATTATTACAATTTTTTTAGGATTATCTCAGTTTAAAAAAAAAGTGATGTAAAATCAGATGGTAATGGAAGCTGGAATAAATTATTTGCAAGCATTATTAGTAATACTTCTTTAACTATTAAAGACATAAAAGATTTAACTATTCCTGAATTTGAAGATATATTAGAGGGTATGAATGATTATTCAGAGGAAATTAGAAAAGAATTAGACGAAAATAATACATCTGATACATTAGAAGGCAAAGAAGCATTAGATTATTTACTTTCACAGTTTGGTTAATAGGGAGTGATTAAATGGAACAGGATAATGAGAAAATTATATATGATATAGAAGTTAGAACTAAAATAGATGAAGCTCAACAAGAATTAAGAAAATTAAAACAAGAATTAAAAACTAATAATAGAGAAGAATTATTAGTTAACTTAAAAATTGTTGGAACTGAAAACTTTAAAAGTATAAAACAAAATCTAAGTGAAATTCGTAAAGCTATTGAAATTTTAGAAAAACATAATTCTACAACATTAACATTAAATGGTGCTGGATTTGATATCACTCTTAATAAACTTAGAGCCTTAGAAAAAGAATTAGAAGATTTTCAAACTAAAGTAAATAAAGGTAATCTTAATAATCAAATAAAAGAACAACAAAAGTTGTCTGAAGCTAGAGCTAAACAAGAATTAAATAATCAAATGTTATTAGCTAAAGCAGAAGAAAATAGGCAAAAAGCACAAGTAGCTCAAACCGAAAAAAATAAACAAGCACTTAATGATTATTATATTAACGAGGAAAAAAGAATTAGAGAAAATTCAAATAGAAGTAAACAAGCTTATCAAGAATGGAGTAAACAAGAAACTTCAAAAGAGAAACAAGCTGAAAAAAATAAAAAAAATCTTGATAATTATTTTACTGATGAAGAAAAGAGAATACAAGAAAATTCAAATAGAAGTAGACAGGCTTATGCTAAAATAACAGATTCTATTAATAAATATAATAATATTCTTGATAGTGTAAATAAGAAAAAAGAGTTAGGTATTCAGTTAAGTGAAAAAGAGTATGCGAGTGTAGAAAAAAGATTACAAAATGCAAAAAACAATGTTGTTTCTAGTGGTGGAATGGTTTCTGAATTGCCTATTCTGCAAGATAGAGCGTCTTTTAATAATGAAGCTCGAAAAAATTATTTAAGCGGTGTAACTTCAAAATCATTATTAGATTTAAGTTATGTTACATCTTATAGTGAAAAAATGACTAAGCTTAGAACTATATTAGATAATGCTACTTATGCTTGGGAACAAAGTGGTAGAACAAATGCTTCATATCGTAACACTATGATACAAGCACGAGCTGAAATTGATAAAACAGCTTCATCTTTACGTAAATTACAAGAAGCAACAGGAAATGTAATGTCTTTAAGTGAAAAAATGAAATTAGGTTTAAGAACACACATGACATGGATTGCTTCTTCCATTTTAGCTTCTGTTCCTTTAGTGTTGCCTGGATATGCTGTAAATACTATGAAAGATTTAGAAAGTAGATTTGCAACAGTAGAACAGGTAATACCAGAAATAGAACACGCACATATGAATAGTTTAGATAAAAATTTATCTGAAATGGAACGTATGGAAGGTTTAAAAACAGTTAATAAAGAAATGAACACATTTATTGATATTGGTTCTAAGTTTGGAGTGGCTGTTGAAGAAGTAATTTCTGCTGGTGCATCTATTGGTAGAATGTATGGACAAGGTGAAAATGGTGTTACAAATACTAATCTTTTGACCCAACAAGCTGCTAGAATTGCTGTAGCTGATAATTTTCCAATAATGCAAGCTACAAAGGGTTTAGAATCTGCATTAAGCCAATTTGAATTACAAACAGATGATACGAACCAGTTATTAGTTAATTCTAATCGTATTATTGATACGTGGACTTTAGCTGCACATAGAGGTGCTGCTTCAGCACAAGATTTAACTGAAGGTGTTTCTTTAGCTGGTGCTGCTGCTCATCAAGCAGGTGTATCTTTTGAATTTTTAAATGCTTTAATCGCTACTGGTGTTCGTACTACAGGCAGAAGTGGTAATGAAATTGGTAATAGCATTAAATCTTTTATTAATAGTATGCAATCTGATAAATCAATCGAAGCTTTAAAAGATTTTGGGATTAATGTATACAAAGATAATGGTGATGGCACACAATCTTTAAGAAGTATGGAAGATATAATTTTAGATATTTCCAGAATGATGCAAACTACAGAGAAAGAAACAAGTAAATTATTACTTACTTTATCTGGTGGTAAATATCAAGTATCTAAAATGACTGCTATTTTAAAAGATTATAATGAGTTAGTTCGTATGTCTGGATTATTAAATTCTGATGAAGTAATTGGATTTACGGATAAACAGATTGATATTCAGTTAAATACACTAAATCGTAAAATGGAACGATTAGGGACTAATATTAAAGGGCTTTTTGTTGATATCGGCGAAAGTGGTGTTTTAAATGATTTAAAAGATATTACTGATGAAATTAATAATCTTGTTGTTGGTGTTAAAGAGTTAGATATTTCATGGTCGAACTGGATAAAAACAATAGTTGCAGGAGTCGTTGCTTATAAGGGTGTACCTTTTTTAGTTGACAAATTAGCTCAATTTAAAGGTCGTATGGCTGGATTAGACATAGCATATCAAACGAATAACATACAATCAAGAAGTTTTTCTGACAGAATAAACAATAGATATAGTGATATGTTCTTACAAGGTTATTATGGTGTCAATGCAGATAAAGATACTGATGGAATAAAAAGTAATACAGCTAGTGTAAAAGAAAACACAAGTGCTAAACAAGCTAATAAAGTTGCTAACCAAACAAATGGAATAACCCTAGCTACTGAAACAGCAAGTGAATTAAAAAATACAACACAAGTAAATGCTAATACGATTGCAAAAGACAGGAATACTGTTGCTACAAGTAGAATGTCTACTGCTTCTAAGGCTGCTTCTGCAACCCTAGCTTTATTTGGTGGTGGATTTGGTTTAGTATTAACAGCTATTACTTTAATTTTACCTGAATTATTATCCTATATATCCGAATTAGGTGAAGAAAAAAATGCTCATAAAGAACTAATTGAAACATTAGATGAAGAAAATGCTAAAAGAGAACAAGAATATAACAATAAGATGAGAGCTATTGATACTGCTGAAAAATTATCAGAACAATATAGAAAAATGACAGAGGATTCTAAAAAAATGGCAGAAGGTTCTGAAGAACAAATAAAAATACAAAAAGATTTGTCGAATACTTATGATATCATTAAAGATGTTATTGAAGGCTTAGGTGATAAAAATAACAAATATACCATTTCAACAGATGAAAATGGAAAAATCATTGTTAAAGTTAACGGTAATATAATAGATTCTTTTGATGATTTAAAAAGTGCAACTACTGAACTTACTAAACAAAAGTTAGAAGCAGATAAGGCTCAATTAGAAAGCAGTAGACATTCTACGAAAACTATGTTAGAAAATATAAAAGCAAGAATAGAGGGTTATAAAAAAGAAGTAGAAGCATTAGGTATTTTAGACAAGGTTGAATGGTCTGTAAGTAAAAAAATATGGGAAAGAAGAAGTGCAGTAGCTAAAGACAATGCTGAAAGAGAAAAAGAAAGACTTGATAAATATGGTGCAAATTGGTCGCCTGCTCAGCAAGAATGGAGCAAAAATTATATTGCTAATCAAGAGGCTTATGCACAAGAAGCTGATGATGAAGTTATTAATGAACAAGGTAAATTGGGTGATGTATCTGGTTTAGAAGCAAAAAAAAATGAAATAGAAAAAATTTTAGCAGATATAGATAGTTCTATAAATGAAAAGAATATACAAATTGCTGAATATGAGGAAAGCATTAATAAAAACAGATACGATACAGGTGGTGCAGATTCAAATAGAGGAGATAAAATAGCTGAACCGCCGCAAAGCAATGAAGATAAGAAAAAATCTAAAGCAGAAAAAGAAGCGGAAAAATTAGCTAAACAGCAAGCTGACTATCAAAAAGTTTTAGAAAGAGTCGGTATAGTTGCTGATGAAAAAAGTCGTATTAATAATTTAAAATCTACAATGTCAAGTGGTTTAATACAATCAGGAGCTTTGATTAGTTCAGGAAATAGCAATATTGATAAAGCTATTGCAGATGCTTCTATTAGATATGGTGTTGATGAAAATTGGATTCACGCTTTAGTACAAAAAGAAAGTTCTTATAATGTAAGAACTGGAGAAGGAACACCATATAAAGGATTAACGCAAGTGTCTAATGATAAAATGATTGCAGGTGAAGATATTTGGGATATTTACGATAATATCAATGCTGGTGTAAGACATTTCAAAAAAATGTTAGACCTTGCTAATGGGGATTATTTTGAAGCATATATTAAATACAATGAAGGTGAAAATGGCTCACGTTCAAATGAAGCTGTGAGAAACGCAACTGCTTTTAATAAATTACATGATGATATTATTAATGGTACTTCTAGTTTTGGCAATAAATTGGAATTAGCTAGTACAACTAATTTATCAGAAGCAACCCAATGGGCAGACCAAATGGTTGAAGATGGTAAATATTATGGTGCTAATGGTTGTACCGCTTTTGTTAAAGCTTTTTTAGGACAAATGAATAGTAGTTTTGCTGATACTATGGATATGTACGTTCCTGATTTATACAATAACGTAAAAGACACAGATAAATTTTTAAATAAAAAATCTGGTTTTAATACTGGAGATATTGTAATTACTGATTCTGATGGTGTTTTTGATGAACCAGACCATGTTGTAATAGCAGATGGGCATGGTGGTTATTATGGAAATTCAACAAGTCAAGAGAAAGTAGTTCATGGTAGTTTATCTGATTTTAAATACATTTGGGGCGGTATTAATACAGGTACAAACAAAGGTGCTTATTCTACAGGATTTAATGATGCTCAATTTGTAAAAAATCTCTTTTCTGCTTATGGCATTGATGATGAAAAAATGTATAATTTAAGAAATGTTAAAGATATTTCTATGATGTTAAAAATGACTGATGCAATGGGAATGAATGTAAAATATTCTCAAAAAAATCCAATAGCAGGTGATATTTTATATACAACAGATGGTAAAGCTTTTGTTGTTAATAGTAATCTTGGATATACAGGCATTAACGGAGCTAGTGGTAAATCATGGAAGGATATTCCAAATTTAGTAGATACATTTACTTCATTTGAATATGCTATGGGATTAAATTTAGAAAATGCAGGTTCTAAAATTGGTAAATTAAAATTATCTGATAATTTAAGTACATTTATAAATGGGATAATAGATAGAGCAAATAATAGTTCTGAAAAGTTTTTTGAAATCATAGAGCAACAAGACAAAGAATATAACCAAAGAAAAAACGATATTTCTAATAAAAAAAGTTTATATGGTGAATTTGATTTTGAAGCAAATAATGACGAATATGAAAACGAAGAACAACAATATAAACGATATCAAAACAGATATAAAATATTTAGTGATTCTGTATCTAATATAGAACAAAAAATAACTGAATATTTTGGAAAAGGTGTATTGAAAGATAAACTTGCTAATTCTGGTTTTGATAATTGGAAAGATTTATCATATAAACAACTTCAGCAAGTTGCACAGGATTATTCAAAAACAATCGGAGATGATGACCTTGAAAATATAGTATCATCATATAAAGATGTTAAAGATAAAGCTGATGAAGCTAATAGAAGTATGAAATCTTCTTTATTGATATTAGAACAATTTCAAGGTTTAAAAACACCTCAACAAGAATTAGAATATGAATTAGATATTTTAGATAAAAGAATGTCTTTATGGAAATCTAATTTTGCAATGTTTAGAGGTGGCTCATATGATGGTTTAGCTTGGCAGACTAATAAAGCTGACCATGAAAATACTGTAAAACAAATTAAGCTTTACAGTGAATATCTCGCAAAGTTAAATGCAGAAAGAGATAAATATGTTTCTAGTGGTAGTAAATATAAATCAAAAGTAGAGGAAATAACAAAAGAAATAACCACAATTCAAACGAAATTAAATGAATTACAGAAAAAAGCTGAAGAAACGTCTGGAAAATTAACAAAAGAAAATAAACAAACTATTTCAAATATGTTATATGACTGGATTAAAGGCAGTAGTTCACTTAAAGATATTTGGACTGATTTATGGAATGAAATAGCCAAAGTTGCCTTAGATAGGTTAATGGGAATAAAAGATTCCACAAATTCTGTTTGGGATTTAGTTTCAAATATGTTTGGGTTTGGTAAACTTAAATTAAATTCTACTGAAAAACAAGAAGCTGGACGCTATGTAGATAATTTTAATTCTAACAATGATACTATTGGAAAAGTAGCTAACGCTTCATTATCAACAGCAGAAGTAGTGCAAAGAAATAATAGTACAGAGGGCATTGCTAATTTCTATGCTCAAGGTTCTAACTTAAATAATGCTTCACAAAATATGTTATTAGCTTCACAGAATATGTTACAGGGAACTGTGCAGGATAATGTTAACACTATCCAAGATAGTGCAAATACCGCACAAAACACAGCAAATGCTATTCAGTTTTCAACAACAGCTAATATGCAAGAAATGGCTATTCAGCAGTTTGGTGGAAATGTAAGTCAATTTGGAAGTGCTGTATCATCTTTTGGTTCTCAAACAATGGTAAATACTGCTGGTGGTAAAGGTGATAATATTGGTAGTTATATAGGTTTATTGCCTAGTGTAATAGGGTTATTTTCTACTGGTGGCTCATTAGAAAAGTTTGCAACAGGCGGAAATTCTGTTAAGAATGGTGGAAAAATTAAAGGTGCAGGAACAGGTGTTAGTGATAGTATTTTAGCCTATTTGGAAGAACAGGGTAAATTTATCGCTGTTTCTAATGGTGAATATATTATGAACGCAAATGCAACACAAAAATATGGTGCTATATTAGAGCAAATGAATTTAGATAAATTTGCTTCTGGTGGAGCAGTTGTTCCAGAACCTTATGTTCCAACATTTAAAAATCCAAATATTGCAAGTAATATCATCAAACAAGAAGCTCAAAAACAAAATAACAATGCTCGTATGGAAGAATTATTGGGACAGCAAAATCTTATTTTAACTAATATTGCTAAACAAGATAATTCTAGTGGTGGCAATGTTACTATTTTAAATACAAGAGCATCTAAAGAAGAAATTTTTGGTGAACTCGCAAAAGACCCTAGAGCATTACAACGTTTGTTATATGGTAATCAAAAAAGAGGTTTTAGATAAGACGTGCTTATTTTGCACGTCTTTTTTTACATAAAAGAGGTGTTTATTTTGGAAGATATTAATAAATATGTAGGTATACCACATTATTTTAATCAAGACTCATTTGATGGGTGCGATTGTATTGGATTATGTCGATTATTTTATAAAGAACATGGGTGGAAACAAGATTTTAAAGATGGAAAACCTATTACTAAAGACTGGCAAAAAACAGATGGTGCAATTCGTTTATTCAGGTATTTTAAACAAAATTTTAAAGAAACCAAAAATATAAATGAACTTTCTTTCGGAGATATTGTGTTATTTGATGTAGCAGGAGATTATCATTTTGGTATTTATTTAGAATATGGAAAAGTATTAGGAATGGAAGTCCCTGTTAGATATGGTAAAAGTATTAGCACTGTTTATCATAAAAAATTATGGATAAATGGTTTTGTTAGTGGTTTTAAAAGAAAAAATGATTAAAATGGAATAATTTCCCTTAAAAATCAATAGATTATGTAGGAGTGATTATTTTGGAAGAATTAAAAGTTTATGTAAGAGAAAAACCTACAGAAAAGTATGATTGGAATACTAGAACTGTACAATTTGAAAATGGGAAAAAACAATATCAACAAACGTGGACTTCACCAGAAGTTACTTGTACGTTTACAACAACTGGATTAACAGAATATATAAATAAAATTATTGATTTTTACAATGACCGCAAAGGAATGTTAGAAACATTTTATTGTGATGTGTTTAGAGATGGTAATAAAAAAATATATAGGTTTGGAAGTACATTAGAACCTCAATGGTTTTATGATGTAAAAGGCAAAAAGATAGGTGCTACTTTGGATATAACGTTAATTGAGGTTAAGGAGTGATATAATGTGATAATTTTACCGCAAAAAATGAGCGAAATGAAAGATAGTGATGCCACTTTTTTTATAGAACTTTATATAGTAAAGCTAAAAACAGGAACAATTTATTTAGCTGCTACTGATACAGATATCATATTTGCTGGACAGACTTATATGGCTATTCCATTTCAAAGAGAAACTATTGATAGAAGTATGGATAATGTTATTGATACTTGTGAAATAAGTTTAGGTGATGGAGATTATGATAAATTAGCTTATTTAAGTAATGGCTTTGATTTTAGAGGTGCAGACGTAACAATATTTAAAATATCTTATCCAGATAGTTTAGAAGATGATACCATAAAGAGCATCTCTTTTATGGGATATATTAATTCTTGTAGTTACTCAGATGGTGTATTTTCGTTTTCTTTAAATACTAGATTGCCGAATATAGAAGTTCCAAATAGAACTTGTCAACTGTGTTGTAATAGTGAATTTGGTGATTCTGAATGTGGTATATCATTAGAAGAAACAAACGTAGAATTAGCCACTGGTTCAACTAGTAGTAATATTTTACTTCCATCTACGTACGAAACAAATTATTGGAAAGATGGAGTAATTTTTATTAAAGGTGAATCACGACTGATATTATCTAATGAAGGCAATAAAATAGTTGTAAATTATTCTTTTTTACAAAGTGATATTAAAGGCGGAATGGAAGCTACTTTAATTCGTGGCTGTGATAAGACTAAAGAAACTTGTCAAAATAGATTTAATAACATGAAAAATTTTAGTGGATTTCCTGCTATTCCATTTGAAAATGTTTATAGGTAGAAATGAGGTGATATTTTGGGAAAAGGCGGAGGAAAAAGTGGTGGAAAATTTTTATTTAGTTTAGGGCTAGGACTATTAAGCGGTGGTTTTTCTTTTTTTGGTGGCGGATTATCTTTTATGTCTAGAGCAATTCTAGGTGCTTCTTTAGGTAGCTCAATATGGAGTGCAACTCATAAGCCTAAAACAAGCAATACAAACTCACCTAATATTCAACGTTTCGATAAGGCACAAGAAACTATGTCTAGCACAGCAACAATTCCTGTTGTTTATGGATATAGAAAAATAACTGGAAATCAAACGTTTCATGAAACAAATTCTGACCAAAATACACTTCATAAGCACGTAGTTTTATGTGAAGGTGGAATTGAAGGTATTGAAAGTGTTAGTGCTAATGATTTACTTATTCCAACAGGTGAGCAGACGTCTAATACAGTATTTACTATTCAAAATACAATGTATGCTGATGCAACTGTGTATAAAAAAGGCAAACATTTATATTTGTATTGTAATGGAACAACTAAAGACTTATACTTAGCAAATAAAGATGATGCTTCTAGTGCTGATACATTATGGAGTTGGCAAACAAGTGTTCCAGAATTAATAACTTATATTAATAAAATAGGTGATGGTTGGGAAGCCTTTCCAACAGCAACAACAAGTAAATATCCTGGTGATTTATGGGATATTTCACAAGAAAAACAATTTATTGAAACAGTAACCTTTGCTGGATTATTTCCACCACGTAATTCGTTTGAAGATAATGGATATTTTTATGAGTTTGTACGGTCTGAATTATATCCTAGTGGAAGTGGTCATGGTCATAGAACAAGGACTGTTTTTAATAAATATAAATTAGGCGGTGCGATATCGTGTTATCAATCTCCTATTAATATACAAGCATCTACAGTAACAGGTGGAACAAGTTATACTTTTTATGATTCAACACCACCATCAAATTATATAGATGTCGGCGGTTATCCTAAAATGGCATGGTTAGATATGAATTTCATGGTATCTAACGAATTGAATGGCAATCCGTCTGTAAGTTGTTTTGTAAAAGGTAGAAAAGTTTATGATACACGAACAGGCGAAACAAAATATTCAACTAATCCTGCAATGTGTTTAAGAGATTTTATTTTATCTAAACGTTTTGGCTTAGGAAAATGGATAACAAGTGAAAATATTGATGAAGATAGTTTTAAAGAAGTAGCAGATTATTGTGATGAAATAATTACTTATAAAGGCTCTAGTGGAGAAACTGTATCTTGTAAACGATATGAATTAAATATTGTTATTGACCAAAAACAATCTGCTTTAGATTGGATAAGTGATATTTTAGGCAACTTCTGTGGATTTCTGGTGTGTTCACAGGATAAGCTATTTTTAAGAATTGAAAAGCCAGAAAATGTTGTATATAAATTTAATGATAGTAATTCTTCAGATTTATCTGTTGCTCCATTAGCATTAGATGATACACCAAATAGATATTCTGTTGCTTTCATTGACCCGTTGAATAACTGGAATAGTATTGAAGCTATTGTAGAAGATTTTGCTGACCAAAAAAATAGAGGTAAAATTATAGAAAAATCTGTTAGTTTAGAAGGTACAACGAGTCAAAATCAAGCGTTAAGGCTTGCTCGTTTTTATAGAGATTATAATTCAATATGTTTTAAAACAATATCTTTTAAAACAGGACAACAAGCAATGCACTTAGAACCTGGAGATGTCATTGAATTTTCTTTTCATAATGTATTTAAAGAGGAACCTTTTAGAATTACAGAAATAAAAGAAAATAATGATGGTACATTTGAAATATCTGCACGAAACTACAATGAAAATATTTATAATGATTATCTAGGTGCAACTGTGCAGATTTACAAATATGGAACAAAGGAAACTTCATTAACAGGTGTTGTTCCAGAAATAAAAAAATTAGTATTAAATCAAAATTATTTTATAAATTCTGATGGCAGTATTGTTAGTGATATTTTAGGTGATATTATTCTCCCTACTTATCCTTATATTCGCAATATATTAATATATTATGCTATAGATGATAGTGAAGTATGGGAGTACTTTGGCTCTACTATTGATAATATTTTCATTATTAATAATGCTAAAATTCATGTTAATTATAGATTTAAAATTATTGTTGAAAATACGTCTGGTAGGTGTTCTGAAGGATATGTTTCAGAACCATATTATATTACAGGAAAAGACACTCCTCCTAGTGATGTTACTGAAGGTAGAGTATGGTATAATCCAAACTCAACAGAAATTAAATTAGTATGGACACCTGTTGAAGATAAGGACTTAAAATGTTATGAAATCAAAGATGAAAATTTTGAAACAATAGGAAGAACTATAACTACTAGCTTTACTTATGAAATTTTAGATAATGAAGCTCATAATTTCTATATTTATTCTGTTGATAATGGTGGTAATTTATCTCAAACCCCTTTAACATTAACAGCTCAAAGAGATATGTCTTGTGAAGATATATCTGAATTAACAGTAGAACAAGATAGCAATAACTTAAGTCAAATAAATATATCTTGGAACGAAGTAGAAGATAGTAGATTATCTAAATATAATATCTATGTTAATGGTAAAATGGTACATTCCACAGATGGAACAACATATAGTTATATTGCTAATTCTAGTGGTACGTATACTATTGGTGTAAAAACATATTCTATTTTTAATGTTGAAAGCGAAGGCATATTTAAAGAAATAACTATAAAAATTGAACCAGAAGATATAACAGAATTTTCAGTAATCCAAATGGACACAGATAGAAGTAATTTACAATTTAATTGGGAACGAGTGCCTCATGGTGTAAATTATGAAATACGAATGGGCGAAGATTGGAATAGTGGTAAATTTATAGCTAAATCTAGCTCTAATAATGTTGTTTATCAAATTAGAAAAGAAGGATATTATAAATTTTTTATAAAAGCTATAGGTTATAATAATAAATATAGTGTTAATGCTAAGGAATTAGGCTTGCAATTAGTGTTAACACCAAATGTTATAGAAAATGTTAAAGTTAAACAAAATCCTAAAGACCGAAGTCAAATTATTGTAACATGGGATATTCCTACAGATTATCACGATATTGTTTTATATTCTGTTTTTATTAATGATGAAAAAATAGGTACTTCAATAACAAATTCTTTAACTTATACTATGCCACAATCACTTGATATTTCTCTATCTGTTACAGCTACTACAGTAGCAAATTTTGAATCACGTAAAAATAATTTATTTACACATATTATGATTGAACCATATGATATAGAAAGTTTTAATGGTACTCAAAATATTTCTAAAAAAACTGAATTACATTTATATTGGACAGCACCAGAAGAATTAGATATCTCTCATTATGAACTTCGTATGGGGGATTCTTGGGACAATTCAACATTAATTAGTTCTCATATTACAAATACTTATTATGATGTTGTTATTAATGTAGAAAGGACATATCATTTTTGGTTAAAGGCTGTTTCAATGGCAGGCTACTATTCGTTATATCCTGCCCATTTTGAGTGTACTTTTGACTTAAATCCTTCTCCTGTTACAAATTTAGTAGTTAAACAAGATACTAACGACAAAACTGTAATTAATATAACTTGGGACGCAGTGCAAGAGTATGATATCAGTTTTTATGAAGTTAGATATGGTAATTCTTGGGATACTGCTAAAAAAATAGCAACGACAATCAATACTATGGTTTCATTTAGTCCAGATGTTAGCAGTGGCAATATAAATGTTATTGTAAAATCTGTAAATACAAGTGGTTTTTATTCAAATGAAACTAGAGCTAATTTATATGCTATATATGAACCTTCAGATGTTAAAGACTTTTTAGCATATCAAAATGGAGATTATGTGGAATTTAAATGGGCAAAAGTAGAAGAAAATGATATTGTCGGATATGAAATACGAGAAGGCTATTCTTGGGATAGTGGCACTACTATTGTTTCTGGTGTTACAGTTAGTCAGTATGAGTATAAAGTTAGTTTTGAAGGCACATTTAAATATATGATTAAAGCTATAAATCGTAGTCGAAGATATTCTGTAAAAGAAAACTCTCAATTATTAAGAATAGAGAGCTTATCGGATAAAAATATTATTTTAACTATAGATGAAATAGTTGATAAAAATGGTACTCACGACCATACAGTGTTCGGAGGAAGTTATTATACATGGCAAACTTTAGGTGGGAAATTTAGTGATTATTCTAATATGATGTTTAGTGAAATTGGTGGTAGTGAAGTTTTGCAATTAGATAAACAAGAAGATGGAACATATTATTCCAAAGGAGTTTATTTATGTAAAACTATAGACGTAAAACAAGAAATTACAGCAAACATATCTTGTAAATTTTTATCTACGTCCAGACACTTTGGAAGTGTAAATGCCAAGTTAGAGTTTAGAATATCAAAAGATAACATAATGTGGACTGATTGGAGAGTTTTTACAGAAGCACAATATGATTTTAGATATGTAGAATTTAGATGTATTTTATCAACAGCAGATAATACAATTACTCCAGAAGTAAATAAAATTGATATTTATATTGATGTTCCAGACAGAGAAGAACAAGGTAGTTTAAAAATTCCTATTGGTGGAACTACAATAACTTATAAAAAAGAATTTTATATAGTTCCAATCGTAACACCATATGCTTTAGGATATGGTGTTCGTTGTGAAATAACCGATAAAACAAAACAAAGTTTTAAAATCAGAGTTTTAGATAGTAATAATTCTGATGTCGGAGGGAATATTAATTGGAGAGCAAGAGGGTATTAAAATCTTGCTCTTTTTTATTTGTATGAGAGGTGATTTATATGGCTTATGATATTAATTTTCCAGCAGATGATAGTTATTTATCTGACTTTCCTGCTGGTGATAGAGAACAAAATAGAGCTTTAAAAGATGACCAAATTGTAAACGCAGGCAGACTACGAGGGCTAACCGTTGGAAACGAAAATGGTCAAATTCCCATAAATAATGGTACAGAAAACACAAATTTAAATGCTGCACTTTTAAATGGTAAAGAAAGTAGTTATTTTGCTACAAGTAATCATACCCATACTACTGCAACTCAAAGTAGTAATGGATATATGAGTAATGCGGATAAAAAGAAATTAGATGGTATTGCTAGTGGTGCTGAAGTAAATCAAAATGCTTTTGCAAATGTAAAAGTAGGCTCAACTACAATACAATCTGATGCCAAACAAGATACTTTAGAATTAGCAGCAGGTACAAATATCAGTCTTGTCGGTGATGCTAATAATGATAAAGTTACTATTGGGGTTACAGGTAAAGTTGCAAGTGCTAGTCAAGCAGATAATGCTACAAATGCTACTAATGCTACTAAAGCGACACAAGATAAAAATGGTTTACAAATAGATACAACATATCTTAAACGTAGTGGTGGGACAATGGGAGGTGCATTAAACCTAGCAAACGGCACACTTAATTTAGCCGGAGATGATTGTTATTTTGGCGACCAAAATATTGCAGGTGGATTCTGTTTAAAAGGTGCAAATGGAGCAACAAATTTAACTCTTATAAATAAAGATAATGTTGCACAAAAAGCAAGCTTATCTTATGCTGGAGGGAATTTAATTAGCAGTGCTACCATTCAAGGTAATTTAAGTGGAAGTGCTACTAAGGCAACACAAGATAGTGCAGGACAAACAATTAATACAACGTATGTAAAAGGTGTAACCGCTAATAATGCCACTTTGACTATAACAAAAGGGAGTGGTTCTACTTCAACAACTACAGTAAATAATGTATCTAATGCTACAAACGCAAATAACTTAGTAATAAGCGGAACTTCTGCTCATATAAAATATGGTGGAGGAGATGTAGATGAAAATACCGCTATAAGCCAAAATAAAGTAAATCTTTTAATTGGTAGTTGGTATAGTACAGGATTTAGAGATTTATGTAGTAGTGGAAATCCTATACGTGTAGCAATAAATCACAGAAATGGGAATATAAAAACAACAGGAAATGTAACAGCAAATGGAGCAATGTATAGTGCTACTCCAGGCACTTCAGATAATTCCACTAGAGTTGCTACAACAGCATTTGTGCAAAGTTTAATAAATTCTTTAAAAGGTTCTATTGGTGGTACGATAGTAGCATCAAATTTAGCTCAAAATGGATATGTAAAATTTAGTAATGGTCTAATTCTACAATGGGGAACTTTTAATTGGTCTCAAACAATTGGTGGAAAACAAAATTTTACTTATACAGTTCCATTCCCTATAGTATTCTCGTCTAGAAAATGGTGTATGCCATCTATTCCTAAAGTTGTCTTTGGTCAAAACGGAGCTAATGTTCAAACAACATACTATACAAATAATGGAGTATATATTCACGCAGAAACAGGTTCTATGCAAGTTTGTGCTATGAGTGCTAAATTTGATTATATTGCAATAGGAGTTTAATTAAATACCAATAGCCCAATACCTAACAGTATTAATATAAACATTATCTTTATCAACATTGTTATAATTTTTAACATAAATAGTTAATTGAGAGTTTGTCCAACTAGCAGTATATATTCCTCCATCATTTGCTGATACGATAGTTTGGTAACATGAATTAGAAAAAGTAATAGGAAAATTAAAGGTACTAGAGTCTGTAGGATAAGGTTGTCTTCCGGAGCTAAAAGTTCCCCATTGTAGAATTAGACCATTACTAAATTTTACATATCCATTTTG
>OODD01000145.1_pt1 | contig 61221 bp, 91 predicted proteins | sample 1671311 | NCBI WGS metagenome assembly OODD01 (sample SAMN06348143, study PRJEB24527) | human gut metagenome | biome: human gut; feature: ankylosing spondylitis patient; material: feces | host: Homo sapiens | place: China | collected 2015-10 | reverse complement strand
TAATACACATATTATATAATTATATATAAATAATACCTAACTATTAATCATATAATTAATGCTAATAAATCACTTATATATTTAATTAAAAATAATCCAATTAACATCTATACATTTAAGCTAATTAGGTGTATAATAGACACATATTAATTAATCACAAGATATTCAATAAACACATCAGAGAATCAGCCAGTCGGCTGAATAAATTCCAAAAAATTTTAAAAAATAAAAAAGAGTTAGGAGTTATAAATGCAGGGCAATGAATACCCAAAATTGGCTATGCGTACTAACGATAAAAAGGCATATCGTAGATTATATATTGAATTAACTGGCAAGCTTCCACTTAGTCCTCTAACAGAAAGCAATGCTAAGTGTAGCAACATAAATGACATAGCAGGACTTCTTAATGGCGTCTTAGGTTTAACTGGTGAAGCCGGCGAAGTATCAGACCTCGTTAAAAAGGGCATATTCCACGAAAAAGGCATAGACTTAGAGCACCTCAAGAAAGAGTGTGGCGATGTTTTATGGTACGTTGCTATGATTTGTGAAGCTTGCGGTTTTAATCTTGATGATGTAATGCAGACAAACATAGATAAACTTATAGCACGTTATCCGGACGGTTTTGGCACTTACAGAGCTAATCACAGACAGGCAGGTGATAAATAATGGGTAATCAGGATAAGCACTGTTACCAGTGCAAACATAGACATAAGTTATATTGTGAAAAGCCTTGTAATGCCTGTAATGGCAATCCAAATGTTGTAAAAGGCAAGGATAACTTCACAGAGCTTGAAACAGCAAATAAAAATGCAGTACTCTTTGAAACAAAAGAATAGCATATTGCCCCTTAGCCAAGTGGTCAAGGCACAGGATTTTGATTCCTGTATCGTGGGTTCAAATCCCACAGGGGTAGTTCAAGTGTTTAATTACACTTGTGCCTTTACAGGACTTATTGGTTTACTAGCATTAAGTCCTCCTTTCACCTCATAGCGAGAGCTGTTAAGGACTGTCAGATAGTCCGTGAGGTTTTGCGTATTATAAATATGCAAATAAAATTAAGTTATACCTATAGCGCAGCAGTTATCTGTATGGATAGACAGCGAGCGAAGCTACTTTCTTTGAGCCCAACTGCACGGGTAGAATGACATCCAAGCTTTGCCACGACCTGTTATAGGTGTCATAGCCTATACTGCTATTAAGACTAGCATTGTTTTTCAGTATCAACTATCCACCTTAATCGAAACATTTTCACAATGCTAGTCTTTTAAAACGATATGGAGAAGCGGCAACGATTGGCGGTGTTGCGGCAGACTGTAAATCTGTTCCCTTGCGGTAAACATTGTAGGTTCAATTCCTATCTTCTCCACTTTGCCGATATGGGATAAAGGTATTCCAGTAGCTTGCTAAGCTATCCAACAGAAATGTTGTTCGTGTTCGATTCACGATGTCGGCGTTTTGAAAGCACTTCTTGGGTCTGCGTGCGTAATGTTGTTTGCAGACTTATCCTAGGTTAAGAGGTGTGAGTAAGTTGATGTGTGGCGGAATGGGTAAACGCTAATAGCAGATAGAATGAGCTAGTGGTTCGAATCCACCATAGCATAACCACAGGGGAATACCTGATTGCTAGGGGCTTGAAAGGACAGGAGTGCTTGTTTATGTGTGGTTCAAATCCACACCACATCAATTCGAGTGGGAACGCATATCAATGTTCGTAGTGGGGATATGCAATGCTGTGAGTTGAGAAACCTGTTTTAGCAGCTAATTAAACTATATAACGGATAGTAGTTCAGATGGGAGTAACGCTTGATTTATTCAAGTAGTCACAGGTTCGATTCCTGTCTATCCGATTACAACAAACTAGCTTGACGAAGCGAAAAGCACTTCCGCTGTGCCTGTTTGTTGTTTTTATTGATTAAGCGGAGTGTGTATCACAGGCATACATAAATAATATCAAGCGGAGGTATTCGATTATGGCAACAATTAGAGTGCATAAAACAAAAAATTACACAGTTATGAGTAATACTCATTTAAGAGATAAAAAGTTAAGTTTGAAAGCAAAAGGATTATTGTCTGTAATGCTTTCATTGCCCGATAATTGGGATTATTCAATAGCTGGGTTAGTTGCAATAAGTAAAGAGAACGAAACAGCCGTTAAATCGGCTTTAAATGAGTTAAGGGATAATAATTATGTTGTGGTTACTAAGGAAAACCCGACAAAAAGCAATGGCGGAAGAATAAAGTACACCTACGAGGTTTACGAAGAACCATATAAACAGAAAATAGAAAAACAAGATACAGAAAATCTAGGGGTTGAATGTCAACAGGTAGAAAACCACGGACAATTAAATACTAATGAATTAAGTACTGATAAATTAAATACTAATAAACAAAATACTGAAAGATTAATTACTAATAAGGACAATACATCAATTAACATTGATGGAGAGGTACATACATCGTTTTCAGAGAAACCGACGGCAAGAGCTGTCACAAGAGATGAAATGTTGCTTAAAGAAAAAGATATGGTTAATAGGTTCAATAACATCTGTGACGACAGCATAGATAATTCAGCTATATGTGATTGTGTCAAAGACGGATTTAAGATGTATATGCAGTTATATGAAATCTATTTCCACAAAGTACATCCAATACTTACAGATAAGACATTAAAGAATGTATGTTTTGTACTATCAACTATCACAGATACAGAACACGGACATTTCGACGCTGATGCTATATACGAAACAGACGATAAGAGCATTACAGTTTTACAGAGAATGATTAACGACCATTTCATCAGAGAACATAGAGAAAGCACCAACTACTCAATAACACATTTTGCCAATGCTGAATATCTTGGCAAGCTGGCAAATAGATTTATAGAGATGTAAAGGAACAATGTTTATGAAATTAATATTAGGCATAATGTTGCTGATATGGGTTTATTACAATATCAAATACATTGAAAGAGAAGATATATCTATTGCAACAGCTGTTAAAGAGGGAATGTCGATAATAATATGTTTGCTGACAGGTATATTGGCAATTATGATACAGAAAATGATGTAAAACAGACAAGGAGTGATTATTATGGCAGCAGGCGTACACCCACTAAACAAAGATAAATTTTATGAAGCAATTAACCTGTACATATCAGGGCAAGTATCACAGGAAAAAGCGGCAAAGATAGCAGGCTGTAGTAAACCAACATTTCTTAAATACGCCAACAAGATTTATGGCGGCGAGGAATTACCGGATAATTTATGGGGGAAGAAGTGATATGTGTGAATTTTGCAATGGTAAAAAGAAGAAGATTGAAAATGGCTATACATATGGCAGAGCATATATAGAATCAACTAATTATGGCAATTATTATAAACTTTGCTATGACAACAGCGGTGAAGAATATGGAGAGGGGGAGTTTGAAATCAATTATTGCCCTATCTGCGGTAGAAAGTTGGTGGAATGATGGCAGAACCTTTAAGTAAATTAGCAGAAAAATGTAAAAGTTGCCCTAAATCTGAAAAATGCGACCATAAAAGAATGGAGTTATGCGCTTTAGCAGATTTGCCACCACAAAATCTTGCAAGCACTACACAAGGCATTTTGATAGACAATATGTCGCCTATATTGAGGGAAGAAATAAAAAGCCCTTTAAGTCCATTTAGGTACAAAGATGAATTGGAAAAAGCGTTAAATGATTCCCATTTTGGAAATATGTTTATGTATGGTGCTTAGAAAGTTAGTGAAAGAATGATTAAAGAAGCATTGTTGGATATTTCAAAAGGATATGTCAAAGTTTTCTTTGATGGTAACCCAGTTGATAGTATATATAGTGTAGATGGCATTACAGACGATGAGTCTGGAATGAAAAAGATACAACTTACTTTTTTAGTGAAAGAAGTGCTTTTTAAAGAATAACCGAAGAGTTTGCCAATTTTGCAAAGGGGGATTACTATGAAACATCAAAAAGAATGGCACACTTGCGATAGGTGCGGAAAAGAGATAAAAGTAGGGCTGTTGTGTATGAACTCAATTACAAGGAGTGGCATATTAAATATGACTTACGATTTATGTAATGAATGTATGGAAGATTTTGAGAGGTTTATGAGGAATGAAAACATTGATTGTAGATGATTTAAACATTCCACCAAGTGTTATCGCAAGTGCCATTGTCAATAGAATTCCACTTAATGAAGATAAAAATTGTCACATTGAGCATTGGAGTACCAGATGGAGAATTGAAAAATATGGGAAACATACTTGTCTGGAAGTTAAGATAAACAATTACCGACTACAGATTGATTGTAGCTGCTGACCTTAGAAAGCTAAAGGCTGATAAAACATATAAAAGGAGATGGAACTTATGAAACAGTTATTTGTAAGCGTGCCGATGAAAGGCAGAACAGAGGAAGAAATCAAAGCAAGTATTCAGAAGATGAAAAAAATTGCTGAAATATACGAGGGCGAAGAATTAGAGCTTATCGACAGCTACATTGAGGATAACCCACCTAAAGACAGCAAAGAAGCTGTATGGTATTTAGGAGAAAGCCTTAAGAAGCTGGCACAGGCTGATGTATTTATTGGAATAAACGATGCTTGGGATTGGAATGGATGCTACATTGAAATTGAAACAGCAAAAAGATATGGCATTAAAATATATATGATTCCAGCAAAGTATGTAATTGATAATTACAATGCACTTTTGCAGAAATTGCATCCGGTTTGCTGTGATGCAATGCCATCATTTTAACAAAATTTTACCGGCTAACAAATAGAGTTAGTCGCTACCCTAAAACAATTATAGGCAGAGGTCTATAAGCACCTTTGCTGAAAAGTGGAGGTGCTTTTCTTGAATTCTGAATTGAATCAACTGATAGATGGTTGCGAAAAATACATATACCAAAATGGAATAGATGAAAATATTATAGAAACCTACTACAACGTGTGCCAGCTTGCCAAGAATGAGGGTGAAATTGACACAATGTTAAAATGTACGACTAGGACAAAAGAACTCATAGAAAAGGCTTGTATGCGTGATATAGGGCTATCTATGTGGGAGATAGAGAAGTTTGTCTTTAACAATAAAAGTTCCTTTGATTCGCTTGATAAATACTATGATGTATTACTGCTTGAAGCCCAAAGCAAAATAGTAGATAGTGCATTTATGTATCTTGAAAAGAAAAGAGAACCTAAAGAGCGCTTCTATATGCCACGCCGCAAACAATTCTTAAGAATGGGGCTAATAGAAGCTTTGCAGGGTATGATTGATGATAAATACGATATATTGTGCGTATCATTGATACCAGGAGCAGGAAAGACGACTATTGAAAAAATGTTTAATGCTTTAGTAGCTGGCTGGTTTCCTAATGATTTTTGCCTTTTTTACTCCCATTCCGGCGACATTACACGAATGTACTATGATGGCGTATACGATATTGTCACAAATGCTGATGAATATGCGTGGAACGAAATCTTCCCCAATCTTACAGTTACAAGCACTAACGCAAAGTTAGAACAGTTCAACATAGGTAAATATAAGCCATTTCCAAGCGTACAATGTACATCTGTCGGAAGTAAAAATGCTGGTAAAGTTCGTGCAAGTAAATTTTTGCTTGTAGATGATATGATAGGCGGTATTGAAGAAGCACTTAATCCTATGGTACTTGATAAGCTGTGGGATAAATATGCGGTAGATGCTAGACAAAGAAAAATCCAAGATACAGACGGACACAATTGCAAAGAGATACATATTGCTACACGTTGGAGCGTACATGATGTTATCGGAAGAATACAGAATATGTACGCAGGAAACAAAAGAGTTAAGACTATTGCCGTACCAGATGTAGACCCAGTAACAGGCGAGAGTAATTTTGATTATGAGTATAGCGGATTTACGAAAGAGTTTTTTGCTGACCAACAGCTTTTAATGGATGAAATCTCTTACAGGTGTTTATACAAACAAGAGCCTATCGAACGTGAGGGGTTATTATTCCCAGATGATAAAATCCGCAGATACCTTAATCTGCCACACGGAGAACCAGAAATTATTACAGCACAATGCGATACTAAGGGCAAAGGTACGGATTACTTTGTACTACCGGTATTGCAGAAATACGGAGAAGATTATTACTGCATTGATTGCGTATGTGATAACACAGCAGATTACGAAGAACAATACAGAAATGCCGCAGGAGTGCTTGTAAATAATAAAGTGCAAGAATGTGAATTTGAGCGTAATGCTGGCGGTGACAGAGTTGCAATGGAAGTTAATAAGAGAGTTGAGAGTGTAGGCTGGATATGTAACATCACTGACACCCCAACGGAAACAAATAAGGAAGCAAGGATTTTTCAGTGTTCTAACTGGATATTGCAACACATTATTTTTAAAGACTCATCACTTTATAAGCCTAATGAGCCATATGGAGTAATGATGTCACTGTTAAAGCAATATTCAGTATCTGGCAAGAAACAGTTAGATGATGTTCCAGATGTTTTCTCAAACTTTGCACTAAGAATGACACAAGGTAATAGAACAGCTAAAGTTGAAGCTGCTATAAATCCATTTAGGAGGTATTAATCTACTATGACAACTAAGGATTATCTGAATCAAATAAGTTATTACAACAAGATAATTGACAATAAATTGATAGAAATAACACAGTATAAAGAATTATCATACAGCATATCAGCAGTTGTTAACGAAGAAAGAGTTATGTCATCATCAGATCCGGACAAAACAGGATGCGGATATGTCAGACTTGAACAAATGGAAGAAAGCCTTGACAAGCTTATAGATAAATACATTGATGTAAAGAACAAAATAATAGAGCAGATAGAGCAGATAAACAATGAGGACTATTACACAGTATTGTTTTTAAGATATGTCAGAAAATTCACGTTTGAAAAAATTGCAAATGAAACAGACTGGTGCTGGCGACAGGTACACAGAATACACGCTAAAGCACTACAAGCTTTTGAAGATAAATATGGAAGTGAATATTTGTAAAAGATGTCATAGAATGTCACATTGCCAACGTGATATAGTATAGCTGTAAGAAATTACAGAGCTGTTTTTCATAAAATATTACAATCCTTTATCAAAAAGCACCGTTACTTAATTGTAGCGGTGTTTTTTGTTATGCAATGAGGTGGAAATATGAATTTTTATATGAATAAAGATAAATCAATTATGTGTCCGAACTGCCATAAGTTTTTAACCAAGGCAGACAGCAAAGACCCACGAACACATAAATTAGCGTGCAAGCATTGCCACAAATGGGTATGGTATGTGCCTAACGATGATGATAATTTTCAAATTAAAGAAATACCGGACAGCAGAAGTTCAAGCGGTATGACATTTTATTAGGAGCAAGATATGAACACAATGTATTTTCAAGACCTTGTTAGAGGCTGTTATGGTAGAAAAATTGCATACACGAATGTAGATACAATAACTGCTAACAATGTTGTTAAGGTTATTGGAAGTACTATAGGTGTATTTAATTGGAATAAGCCAGTTATCAAGTATCTGTGGCATTACTACAAGGGCGACCAACCAATACTGTACAGGCATAAGCTAACCAATGAAGATATTACAAACAAGATTGTTGAGAATCACGCATATGAAATTGTTCAGTTTAAGGTAGGACAAACATATGGCGAGCCAATCCAGTTTATTAGCCGCAAAGATGATGAAGCTATCAATAAGGCAGTTGATATACTCAATGATTTTATGGCGGATGCCAATAAGCAGGAGAAAGACATTAAAGCTGGGGAGTGGCAGTCGGCAACAGGTACATCATTCAAAGCGGTTCAGCCTAAAAATGGAGATGTACCATTTAGAATTGTGGCACCTACGCCAATGAATACTTATATTGTTTACAATGAAAGTACAGAAGAACCTATGCTTGTTGTACAGGAACTTAAAGACGAGGACGGAAACTGGTATAAAATGGCTTTTTCCGACACTATGTCTTTTAGAATTGTTGACAGCAAAGTAGTTGAAAGAAAACTACATACATATGGCGAAATTCCTATTGTTGAGTTCCCTAATAACCACGAAAGAATATCTGATATTGAGCTTGTCATAGGTATGTTGGACGCTATTAATAATATGCAGTCTAACAGAATGGATAGTATACAGCAGTTTGTTGAGTATTGGGTTAAGTTTGTTAATTGCGAAGTTGACACAGAAACATTTGAAAAAATGAAAATGAACCACGCCCTTACGGTTAAATCTATCAATAAAGACAACAAGTCAGACGTTGAGATTATGACACAGGAGCTTAATCAGACACAATGTCAAGTTGCCAAGGAAGATTTATGGGATAACACATTATCAATATTGGCAATTCCTAACAAACAAGGTAATACCGGCGGAGATACACAGGGGGCAGTTGAATTAAGAAATGGTTGGGACTTTTCTAAAACAAGAGCAAAGCTGAAAGACCCTATTGTTAAATCGTGCGAAAAGCGATTAGCTGTGGCAGTTCTTAATATTCTAAGACTTGCCGGAAAAGATTTAAAGCTGTCAGTTAGAGACTTTGATGTGCAGATAAATCACAGTCCACAGGATAATATGTACACTAAAGCACAGACACTTACAGTGTTGCTTCAAAGTGGCATACATCCACTTATAGCAATTAAGACAGTTGGTTTATGGGGAGATGCAGAAAAGACATTCCTGTTGTCAAAACCATATCTTGATAATATATACAAGACTATTGATGATGTGGAAGAACAAGAAAAGAAAGCACAAGAGATAGTTAATCAACTCAATAATAATCAGCAAAATAAGGCAGTTATCGAATAATCGGTAGCTGCTTTTATTTTATACATTTGCAGCTATGCGGTAAATAGCAGAAGACACAGCAGGAGCGACCTGCGGTAACAAAAGCGTGTGTTTAACGGAGGTAATTATGACAAGAGAAGATGTATTAAAACTTTTTCCAGAAGCAACAGATGAACAGATTACAAATCTTCTTAATCAGAACAATTCAGAAGTTGCAAAGGAAAAAAACAAGGTGAGCCAGTACAAGGCCAAGGCTGATACAGCAGACAGTTTACAGAAACAGCTTGATGAGATACAGGCTGGCAATCTGACGGAACTTGAAAAGGCAAATAAAGCCTTAGATACAGCTAATCAGCAGATAGCCGATTTACAGAAATCTAACGCTATCAGAGAACAGAGGGAAGCAGCTATGACTAATTTTAAGATTACTGCTGAACAGGCAAAGACAGTTGTTAAAGATGATGGAAGCCTTGATTACACCGAACTTGGCAAGATTATGTCCGAGAAAGAAACAGCTGCGGCACAGGCTAAGGAACAGGAGATTGCAAAACATCAGGATATTCCGGGCGGTGGCAGTAATAAAGGCGGTGCAGACAACAAGACAAATGCTGAAAAGATAGCAGAAAGCCTTATATCTAATGCACCTAAGAACAATGACGTTTTATCACATTACATTCAACAATAACAGGAGGTAAAAAATGGCAAAGGAAATGAATATGCAGTACGAAAAGACTTCATACGCAGGAGATGTTCAGATTTTAAAGAGAGAACCTAATGAAGCAATCCCATTAACACTTGATTTTGATGGCGTGACAACTAAAAGCGCACAGGGCAAGAAGATTGTCAAAGCAGGTACTCCAATCGGAGCAAATGGCAAGGCTGACAACACAGCCACAGTAGTAGGCATTTTAAGGTTTGATGTAACAGAGGACAGACCACAGGGAGTGCTGCTTAAGAAAGCATATCTTAATACAAAGGTAGCGGAAGCACATTCCGGCGTTACATATGACGCAACAGTTAAGACAGCTCTTCCAATGATTGTATTTGAATAATAACAGGAGGTAAATAGATGTTAATTAATGAAGTATTAGACAGTAAGTCTATCGCATTATCGGCAACAGAAAACGCTAGTAATCAGATACCTTATCTTGGTTTACAGTGGTTTCCAGAAAGAAAGAAGCAGGGGCTTGATTTAAGCTGGATTAAGACACATAAAGGGCTTCCGGTTTCTCTTGCACCATCCAACTTTGACACAATCCCAACTCTTAGAGCTAGAGGGGGATTAAGCAAGGAAAAAACACAGATGGCATTTTTCCGTGAGGGAATGACAGTCGGTGAAGAAGAAATGCTTGAAATCGAGCGTATTCAATCAGAGAACGACCCTTACCTTGCAAGTGCTTTATCAAGCGTATATGACGATACTAATAATCTTGTAAGTGGTGCAGAAGTTGTACCTGAGCGTATGAGAATGTCACTTCTTTCTACAAATGCAGGTCATCCGGTAATTGCTATTGAAAGTGACGGTGTTCAGTATGCTTACGATTACGATAAGGATGGCTCATACGCAAAAGACCATTACGCAAAGTTATCTGGCACAAGTATGTGGAGCGATACAACCAATTCAAAGCCACTTACAGACCTTAACAATGCAAGAAAGAAGTTACAGAAGCAGGGCAAGATTGCTAGATATGTGCTTATGAACAGCAATACATTCCAATATTTGCTTGATAATGCACAGATAAGAAACTCAATCCTTGCACAGAACCTTACAGCAACTATTGAGGTTGACGATGATACTGTTATTTCAGTAGTGCAGAAGAGGACAAAGCTTACCATCGTGCTTTACGATAAGATGTACATTGATGATGATGGTAAGGAACAGTATTTCTATCCAGATAACAAGGTTACACTTCTTCCAGCTGGCAATCTTGGCAGCACTTGGTTCGGCACTACACCAGAAGAAAGAACTGCAAGACAGGTAGCTGATGTTGATGTAACAACATATGGCGTAGGTATTACAGTTGCTACAAAGACAGAGTACGGACCACCTATGAAGATGTCAACATTTGCTTCCGAGGTTGTACTTCCATCATATGAAAATATGGATAGCACATTCGTATATGAGGTTCATAGCGAAGAGTAGGAGGTGCAACTTATGATATATCCATATATAGTGATTCATAACGGAAAATGGTATAACGCAGGCGAAGAGGTTCCCGAAGAGGGGGCTTTTTTAGGTTATAGCAAGACAACCATTAATCGAATGTCTACATCTGATTTGCAGGCTTTTGCCGCAGAACAAGGTATAAGCAACGCAGAAGAACTTACAGGAGCAGAGTTAAAGAAGCTGTTAATTGAGAAATTAGGATTATAGGAGCTGAAATTATGGAATACACTACATTAGAGCAAGTTAAAATCAGACTTAAACAATTTCATATTGATACAGTCACAAACGATGATGATACAACATCTGATGTGGTAGTGTTCGATAGCAAAGAGGATAATCCAATAATCGAACAGCTTATTAAACAGGCTACAGAAGATGTAAAAGCAAGAAGAAATTACCCCGACAGCTACACGGATGAAATGATAACCGAGGACTTGAAGAAATTTGAGAGTGTTATTGTTAATCTGGCTGTCTATGACCATTCACAAGCGGGTGAAGCATTTATGGCAAGCTACAATGAGAATGGTGTCAACAGAACTTGGAGAGATAGAGACAGTTTATTTGTCGGGGTATTTCCATTTGCCAAAGTATTATAACGCCTATAGGGCATTACAGAATATTAAAGAAGATTGTGCATTACCATTTTACTGATGTCGGCAATATGGTAGCAGGCGGTACACATTAAGGGTGGTGGGCAGTGTGCCATTATTAATTATGAAAGGCGGTATATCAATGCCAATAGCAGTAATTATAAGCATTATTTCAGTTGCTTTTTCCGTCTTTTTCGGACTGTTTACGTTGGGATTTAATCTTAAGAACAACAAAAAGTCTGACAATGCAGAACTTACAGAGCGTGTAAAAGAAAATACACGCATAAATATGAAACTTGACACAATATCAAGCAATACAACAGAGATAAAGAATGAAGTTACAGAAATGAGAAAAGAACTTAATTCTCACGATAACAGGATTATTAAGGTTGAGGAAAGTGTAAAGTCGGCACACCACCGAATAGACGGATTGGAAGCACGACTTAATGAAGATAAGGAGGTATAGCAGAATGGATATAACATCGGTAACAACAGTTGTAGCAATCGTTGTAATAACATATCTGATAGGCTTAGGAGCTAAGGCAATTCCACACATTAAGGATAATTACATTCCTATAATTGTAGGCGTTGCAGGCGGTATATTAGGCATTATAGGTATGTATGTAATACCTGACTTTCCGGCAAATGATATTCTTAATGCAATCGCAGTAGGAATTGTGTCCGGATTATCAAGCACAGGTGTTAATCAGATTTATAAGCAGGTAAAGAACAATGCTTGACATTAATAAGCAGGCTATGAAGTATTCACTTCAAGGACAGACAGTAATTATCTACGAAAGAGACGATGACGGCAATATCCTTTATGAGGGATATACCGATACAGAGGGTAACTTCATTCCTTATCTTGATGATGAGGGAAATAAGATACCTAAAGTTCTTGAAGAGAAAACGGGCTTTTCAGAGCCGGTCGATTTCAAAGCCAACATATCATTCAGCGGCGGAGAAGCACAAAGCAAAGAATACGGCTTTGATACGGCTGATTTTGACGCTATTTTGCTGACAGATAGGGATACATTACCTATTCAAAAAGGCGACCTTATATGGCTTAATAGCAAGCCTACATACACATCTGACAGTCTTGTTGATGAAACATCAGCAGACTTCACGATTGTAGGCATTAAGCCAGCATTATATTCAACTAAGTATATGCTTAAAGCAGTTGTAAAGTAGGTGCATTATGGAAAACACAACAATTAATATTTTAGGAACAGAATATGCTATTGAACTAAGAACGCTTAACAATGAAGATGTTGACGGCTTTTGTGATAATACATCAAAGTTAATAGTAATTCGTTCTGATAACTATAATGAAGTAGGTAATTTTGTAGAATTGCAAAAGAAACAATTAAGACACGAAATAATACACGCCTTTCTATCTGAAAGCGGATTACAGTGCAATTGGCAGCATATAGAACAATTTGGACACGATGAAACAACTATTGATTGGTTTGCAATTCAATCACCTAAAATATTTAAAGTTTTTGTGGACTTAAAATTACTCTAAGGCGGTGTAATATGGCAAGACATACAATTGATATATCCTTGTCTGAAAAGTCTGTAAATGAAGCTATCAGACAGTTACAACAGTATAAGCAGAGTTTACAGTATAAATGTGAATTGCTTGTTGAACGATTAGCAGAATTAGGCGACAAAGCGGCAATTATGAGTGTTAACGAAAGTCCATTAGGTAGGACAGTAACATTGAGAGTTGACAGAAAGCCTATTCAAGATGGCTACCAAGCTATTTTAATTGCTACCGGTAAAACTGTTGAAGTAGAAGATAGAGAGCCATTTTACACGCTGTTAGCGATTGAATTTGGCGCAGGCATTTATTACAACAGTGGCAACGAGAACCCAAAGGCTAATGATTTCGGCTTGGGCGTAGGAACATATCCAGGACAAATCCACGCATTCAGCGACGGCTGGTACTACTTAGGTAATGATAATCAATGGCACTACACGCACGGCGTTAAAGCTACAATGCCTATGTACAACGCCACAATGGAGATTATTAATCAGTATAAGCAGATAGCAAGAGAGGTGTTTAATTAATGGCAAATGCAAACGATTGGGCGACAGACCTTGAAAATACAGTCACAGCACTTGTCAAGGCTAAAACCCTAACGCAACTAAAGAAAACATATCCAAAGATAGCCATAACTAATGAGGGGGAAAACAGCGGTCAAGCAGTATTCCCAACAGTATACATTCATTTACTGCCAGCAGTAGAACAAGGACAAACGCTTGATGGACAGACAATTAACGCATTGTTAGCGACATTTCAAGTGGATGTTACCACTAACACAAGCAAGTCCGATTGTCGTAAGGTTATGACAGTAATTACGGATACATTCAAGACAATGAGATTTCAAGGCAATGCAATGCCAGAGTTCTCAATCAGTAATAAAGTACATAAGAGTACCGCACGATTTAGGCGGTTAATCGGAGCAAATGACAGATTATTGTAACAAAGAGCAGAGATGCTCTTATTTTTTTGCGAATTTTTAGGAGGTAGACAATGGCAGATGCAGTAGCAGGATTAAGTACACTGGGCGTTACTTTCTCTTATGGAGTTGAAACAACAGCAGGTACAAAGCCAACATCATTCAAGTTACTTACAAGAATTAATTCTATTGATGAAATTACAGTAACACCAGAAGCAATAGATGCTTCGGCACTTGAAGATAAGCAGACAAGAAACATTGCAGGCAGAGATACAGTCACAGATACAGTTGCAGTAACAGTTAATAAGACAGACGCAACTATTGAAGAATGGAAAACTCTTATTACAGCATACAATGGATTAACAGGCGGTAAGAGAATGTGGTTTCAGGAGATTACTCCGGGCATAACAGACGCAGAGTTCTTTGTAGCACAACCACCATCAAAATTACCAATTACAAGTAAGGAGCAGAACGGACTTCTTACAATGGCTATCAACCTTATTATTGAGGATATGGTAGGAACAGATACAGCAGTAACCCCAACATCGGGGGAATAATGAGCTATTCGACTAAATCAAAAAAGGCTGTGTCGGATAGCGTAGAAAACGCCAAAACAGCCGACTACACATCATATCTTGATGATGTAACAGAATAATTAATTTAAAAGGTAGGTGCGGTGTAAAATCCGCACCTTTCCCTATATGGACGATAGGGTGGGAAAGGGTAAAAATTATGATGAATATTAATGTAAATGGAAAAGAATACAAAGTTGAGTTTAGCTTCGGTGCAGCAGAATGCAAGGAAATTGTGCAGAAAATGTTTTCTGTCGTTAATGGTTCTTACTTACTTGCACAGACAGATAAGAGTGTTGCACAGGCTTCCTTTGATGGATTGGCAAATATGACAGCAGATGTGCCAGAGATTTGCATTTTAGCCATTTATGCAGGCTGTATTGACAATAACCCAGTAACTATGGATGAAGCAAAGGAACTCACTAGAGCATATATTACAGAAAAGAGAAAGACAGATAAGAGTTACGGATATAGAACATTGTTTGAAGAGATTAAGAAAGCGATGGAAGATGATGGTTTTTTCGAGCTGAGCGGAATAACAGCGATGCTAGAGGAAATGGCGAACAATGTGGAAGAAGCGACACAGGAACAGAAGAAACCGACAGTAGTTCCGCAAGACCACAAGAAAAAGCAGACTTCCACAAAATAATCTGGGAAGAATACTTTGTCTTAGCCAGTTCACTAGGCGTTAGTTATTCAGACTTTCTAAAAATGACACCTAAAAAGCTATGGGCGGTTGTAGAGGGTAAAAAACTTGAAAGGAAACGAATGGATTCAGGTATATGGCTTGCGATAGGTAGTTACATACTCCCAGCAATCAAGATAGGCGTTAGAAGTGGTGCTTGGGGTAAAGGCGAGCTTGAATACCCAGACAAGCCTATTTATAGAGATATTAACAAAAAAGAGGACAGCAAAGATGAAATACAAAGAAAGAGAGAAGAGTTTGTTTTGAATATGAAAATACGAAAAGCAAACTGGGATCTAACACACCCTAAAAATGATAAGCCGGAGGTATAAGCGTGGAATTAGATTCACTAGAAGTCAAAATTACCGGTACTGCCACTAAAGCTATCAATTCTGTTGACAAACTGATAAATCAGCTTACAAGGCTGTCAACATCACTTGCAACTGTGAATGGTTCATCACTAAGCGGTCTTGCGAGTGGTGTTAGTCAGTTAGGTTCTGCTATGCAGAATATGAACGCAGGAACAGCAGATTTTACAAGACTTGCTAAGAACATCACAAAGATAGGTTCTGTTGATTCAGTTGCACTAACTAACACAGCTACATCACTTCAAGCTGTCACAAAGGCAGTTGCAAGCATATCAGCTATTCCACAAAATGCAACGCAAGTCACAGAATTTGCAAAGTCACTTGGTAAGCTAGGCAGTAAGAGTATAGAAAATGCCGTTGTAAACATTCCAAAGCTAGGCAATGCTTTAAATGGCTTAATGACAACACTATCAAGAGCACCAACAGTAAGCCAGAATGTTATTCAAATGACTAACGCATTGGCTAATCTTGCTAGTCAAGGTAGCAAGGTGGGTACTTCTTCAAACTCACTTCAAAAGTCGCTGTATGGCGTTTCTACAAGTGCTAGGACGGCAACTAGAAGTAGTTGGAACTTGGCAAGTGCAATAGGCAAGTTTTATGCCACTTATTTTATGGTAATTCGTGGCAGTAAGAAACTTATAGAAGCAATCAAATCAACAACAGATTACATTGAAGCGTTCAACTATCAAGCGGTTGCGTTTGGTAAGATTGGCTCGGAGTGGGATAAAGATTACGAAAAGTACGGATATGATAACGCAACAGCATATGCAGAGAGCTTCCAAAGCAGAGTAAACGATACTCTCGGAAAGCTGTCTGGTTTAAAAGTTAATGTTCAAGGTGGCTTGCTTGAAGAAAGCGGAGTAAAGAACTTAGGACTTAACATACAAGAGATAACACAGTACGCTTCGCAGTTAGCTTCTGTCACTAACTCATTAGGACAGACAGGCGAAGCGACAACGGCAATAACAAAGTCAATGACAATGCTTGCAGGCGATATAAGCTCACTTTTTAACGTGGACTATTCAACAGTAGCACAGAACTTACAAAGCGGTTTAATCGGACAATCGAGGGCATTGTACAAGTATGGTATTGATATTACCAATGCTACATTAGCGACGTATGCTTACAACTTAGGCATTTCTAAGTCGGTGTCTGAAATGACACAGATGGAAAAACAACAGTTAAGAGTGTTGGCAATATTAGACCAGAGTAAAGTATCTTGGGGCGATTTAGCCAATACGATTAACAGTCCATCAAATATGTTACGACAGTTCAGCAACAATATGAAAGAGGTAGGAATGGTAGCAGGACAGCTATTTATTCCAATTCTTTCAAAGGTTATGCCAATAGTAAACGGAGTAGCTATTGCAATCAAAAGATTATTAGTCAGCCTCGCTTCTTTAATGGGCGTTAAGATTGACTTTGAGAGCTTCGGACAAAGTGGCTATAAAGACACATCAGACGGCTTAGAAGATATTTCAGATGGCTACCAAGATGTAGCTGATTCAGCTAAGAAAGCTACATTATCCCTTATGGGATTTGATGAAATAAATAAATTACAGGACGATACAAGCTCAAGCAAGGGTTCAAGTGGCGGTGGCGGTAGCACTATTGATTTGACAGACGATATTGCTAAGGCGGCGGCAGAATATGAAGCGGCGTGGAATAAAGCGTTTGCCAATATGGAAAATTCGGCAGTTGCCTGGGCTGACAGAATAGAGAAAACACTCGAACCTGTTAAACAGATTTTTAAAGATTTTGCAGTTGGTGATTTCTTTAAGGCGGGGCAAGATACATCTAACCTAGTGGCAGGAATTTTTGATTGGTTTGCAAAAGCTATAGATGATGTTCCGTGGTTTAAAATCGGTCAGAAAATGGGCGATTTCCTTGCAGGTATTAATTGGACTAAGGTGTTTAAATCGGCGGCTAAAGTGCTTGTGCAAGGCTTAAAGGCAGCTATTGAATTATACTTAGGTATGCTATCTAAAGCGCCTATAGAAACACTTCTCATATCGCTTGTGGCAGTTCCTAAAGTACTTAAGGCAATAGGTGGTTCGAGTGTAGTAGCAAGCATAACTAAAACGTACAACAAGCTCAACTCCTTAAGTAAAGCAACAGAAGACGTAGTGTTAGCGACAAAACTATCTAAAATGGGATATGATGAAACAGCAGCTACACTTCTTTCTTTTCACCCTAAACTTGCAAAGGTCACAACAAGCTTTAAGGACTTTGGAAGCGTAGTTAAGGATAAAGGATTATTCACAGCTTTAAACGGCGGAATAACTGCTGTCAGAGATAATATGACACTATTCCAAAAAGCATTACTTGGCGGAGTATCAGCTTTTGGAGAATTTAAACTTATCGAGAGCGGTTTTACTGATATAGTTAGAGGAAGTGACAACCTTGTAGCTTCAATAGCTAAGATAGCGGGTGGTGCGGCTATCGGTGCGGCAGGATTATACACAGCTTTCGGACCGGCAGGATTGGCTATGGCGGCAGTTGTGGGAATTACAGGTGCAATCAAAGGCTTTATTAAAGTCCAAGAAGAAATACCAGATTACTTGTCTGGATATGAGAGCGTAAGAAAAGAAGTTAGCAAGACTACAAGCGAAATAGAAAAGTCTGTAGCTTCAATAGAGGAAACGTGGAAAAATAATTCCTCTGTTGATGAAATAGAAGCATTAAAGACAAAATATTTTGAATTAGCAGACCAAACTAACCTAACAACGGAACAGCAAGAATTACTTAAGGATATAGCAGGTAAACTTGTTGATAAAGTACCAGAATTATCGAAAGCTATAGATACTAACACAGGATATTATTCTGGAAATAGACAAGAAATAGAAAAGCTTATAGAAGATAAAGAAAAAGAATACAAATTAGAAGCTTTAAGAGAAGAATACATTGAATTAGCAAAAGAGGAATACAAAGCTAAGAAAAACTTAAGAGAAATGGAAGATGTACTTGCGGACAGCAAAGATAGACTTAACGAAAAGCAACAAGAATATAACGAACTCACTCACAATGGTGCATTATCTGTGTTAGAAATGACACCACAAGAGGCAGATGCGGTTGCAGGACTGCAAGTAGAAATAAGGCAACTTAATGGCGAAGTAAAAAAGAATCAGACAGAAGTTGATAACGCAAGAGGTGTAGCAGATAGAGCAACAAATGATATGCGTTATTGCTATGAAGCATTGGGAAATACTGCACAAGAAGTTGCGGAAAAGACGCGGCAAGAAGTTAGCAACACAGCTAACACGGCTAAGTCAGAATTTGAAACAGCTAAAAACGAGATTAACAGCAAGATAAATGCGATAGGTACGAACACAGAAAATATATTCTCACGTATGGGAAGCGTTGGTGCTAATGCAGGTTCATCATTAACAAGCAATTTTGCCAATAATATTAACGATATACCATATAGAGCTAGAGATGCCTTTAATGAAATTATCAGCAGAGTTAATGCAGGTGATATAGGTTATGATACTGGTACAGAACTTATGGATTCATTGGCAGATACCATTGATAATAATTCTTGGCGAATTCGCAGAGCTTTAAGTAACTCATTTGAAAGCAATTTTAGCGGTGAAATACTTGATAGTGAGGGAAATGTATCAAGAAGTGCATTTCAGATAAGAATACCTAGAGCATACGCAACAGGCGGTTTTCCAGAGGACGGACTTTTCTTTGCTAACCATAATGAAATGATTGGCAAATTCAGCAATGGTAAGACAGCAGTTGCAAACAACGACCAGATAACACAAGGCATTAAGCAAGCTGTTATTGAGGGTATGTCAGAGGTATTTGCTAATGCAAATGTAGGACAACAAAACGGAAGCATTGTTGTACAGATTGACGGGCAGGAAGTGTTCAGAACAACACAGAGATATGCCAATCAGTATACAGCTATGACAGGACAGCCGGCGTTTAACATTTAATTGAATAATTCAATCCATTGTGATATACTTTAAGCACTATAAAAGCACAGGGGTGTATTACAATGGATAAAAAAGATAACAAAAAGAAGCCACAGGAGATAGTGGTTGCAGTATTGGCAGGAATAGTATTTGTTACAGCGTTATTTATTATTAATAATATAACTGAAAGCGATAATAAAACAATAGCAAATACACAGCCTGCAACTACAACACAAAAAGCTACTGAAAAGACCACGGCGGCTACAATACAAAAGACAACACAAGATACATATGATAAGCTGACAAAATATAAGGCAGGCACTTATAAAGTAGGTAAAGATATTCCAAACGGCGATTACTATTTGCAATCATTAACAAGCAAAGGTTCGGCTTATTTTGGCGTATATGCAGACAGCAATAAAACCAAAATAAAGTTTAATGAAAATTTCAAAGGCAATATGTTGATAAGTGTAGAAGATGGAGAATATCTTGAACTAAACAAGTGCAATGCGATACCTCTTTTAGAATTCAGACAGTATTACACAACCAAAACTACTCTTGATAATTGTATGTTAGAGGTTGGAATTGACATAGAACCAGGAGAATATAAACTGATAGCCACATCATCAAGAGGATATTATTGTATCTATGATGATTTAAGGCAAAGCCACATTGTAAGCAATGATAACTTTGACAATCAGACGTATTGCACAGTTCAAAAAGGACAGTTTTTAATACTTAATAATTGCAAAATAGATAAATAAAAAACAGAACAAGTTGAATAGACCTGTTCTGATTAGCACGTATGAGTACATATAAGTTGTTCACGTCAATAATAACAAATAAATAGCAAAATGACAAGGACATTTCACTTAATTGTGAGGTGTCCTTTTTATGTGCTTAGAAAGTGAGGTTTTACTATGAATTTTATACAATACATAAAGCAAGCGTGGAAAGCTGGCACTAGCGGCGGCACTCCATTAAGCCCAGACAGGCTTAATCATATGGAAGATGGGATTAAGAGTAATAATGATATGATAAGTGAGCTGAACAACAATACAACAACAACGTACGAAAATGCTATCATAACATACGCACCTGCTTTGGCACTGGTAAATATAATGCCAGCTAAACTAACCAATACTGTAGCAATTAGGGGTGGCGATTGGACAACGGTTGCAACTTTGCCCAAAAATTACAGACCGAATAAAGTTATAAAATTTCCTGTTGCAGTATATAACCCAGAAGCATTCGTGGCGTACGGACAATTAACGCTTGCTGGTGCATTGCAGATTTATAGCAAAACGGAAATTAAAGTAAATCAAGGACAAACATATTACAATTTCACTTATTTTATTTAAGTAATATGTTTATTGAAGATATTGCTGTTTAATTAACTTAATAAATAAAAATTCAAAATGGGTATTGAAATAAAATGTTAGTGGTAGGGACAACTTGAAAATATAAATATATAAAACTAAGGGAACGTATCAGAGATGATATGTTCTTTTTTGTTACTAATTTTTAGGCAGAAAGGGGCGATTGAATGATAAGTGCTGTAATTATCGAGGGAGTGACATTCCCAGTAGCATATAACGGCTACACATACAGTAGAAATAAGATATGGTCTAAGAATACAGGAAGAAATGACTACGGCGAAATGGTAGGCACAATCGTAGCTATTAAAGATAAAGTAGAGCTTCAATTACCGCCATTAACAGGAGAACAGGCATTATTGCTTGATAATGTGATTAGCGACATAGATAACCCATTCCCAACAGCGCAAGTCCTGTTCTTAGGCGGTCAACAAAAGGAAATGACAATATACACAGGAGATGTGACATATCCGTATCTCACAAGAGCAAAGAATGAGGATGGATTAATAGTCGGAGCAAAATTGAGTTTAATTCAGAAATAAGGAGATTAACTATGAAAATAACAGGAAATGAAGTTTTAGCACATTATGAAGCACTTGCAAGTGTAGCACAGCTTAAAATGGGTGGCAGATTAGCAGTTGCCATTATGTCTAACATTAAGATGTTAGAGCCACACTTTAAGGCAGTCATAGAAACAATAGAAAAGATACGCGAGGAAAATAAAGATAACAACGATAAGATAAAATCAGAACTTGAAGAACTAGGAGAACAGGAGATAGAAGTATCTGAATACACGAAAGTTGATATAAGTGCATTTGATAGTTGTGAAGCTATTGAGCCAGCTAACATTATCGCACTTAGCTTTATGATTAACGATTAATCAGCAGAAAGGAGCAACCTAATGAAAAATATCAATTGGGGTGCGAACTTCAACTTACTGTATGCAAGATATTACAGTAAATATTTAGTTGACGGAAAAGAATACAATCAGACACTTAATGAGTTTAAGTACAGCAATATAATCAATCCAAACAATAGCATTTCCATAGGTAACACTTGCAGTAGTAGTGTTACCTTTTCTATTTTTAAGCCACAAATTACACTTGAAAATAAGGACATAACTATTTTTGAGGGCGTTAAGGGTGATAGTGGAATTGAGTATGTACAGATAGGTATATTTACTGTAACTAAAGAAGAAAGCAACGGTGAATACACCAAGTACACAGCTTATGACAAGATGTACAAAGCTGAAAAAGGTTATTTTTCTGAATTAACTTATCCTAGTACGGATAAGGCTATTTTAGAGGAAATCTGTACAAAGCTAGGCATACAGTTAGCAACTAGCATAACAAACACACATACAATTACAGATAAGCCACAAGGCTATACAATGCGTGAAATGATTGGCTATATGGCTACGTTACAAGGCTGTAATGCGGCTATTAATTCTGACGGAAACCTTGAATTAAGGTGGTACAAGGATAGCGGTTATGTACTTGACGGACATCAATACTATCAGCAAGGGGTTACTTTTACCACTAGCAAGGATTTTACGATAAGGAAACTGACTTGCAACAATACAAAGTCTGGTGATAGCAAAACAAGTGAGATAACTGCCGGCGGCGGAACGACAGGGCTTAGCTTTGCTAATCCATTTATGACACAAGAAATTCTTAATGAAGTCTATAAAAAGATAGGCGGCTTTCAGTTTAGACCACTTACAGTTAAGTTTGTCGGTGACTGGCGGCTTGAAGTAGGTGACATTATAACTGTTAATAAGGGCGGCATTGATTACAAAGTGCCTATAATGCAGATAACACACGAATGTGATGGCGGCTTAATGGACACAGTTACATCTATCGGACAATCTGACACAGAAAACAGCAATATTGCTAGCGGTCCGATAACAAAGCAAATGGAACGATACTACGCTGATTTAGTCTTAATCAACAAGGCAGTTATCGAAAATGCTGATATAACTAGTGCTAATATTGAGAGTTTAAAAGCACATCAAGCGTATATCGACCAATTAAAGGCTAATAAGATTGAAACTATTACAGCAAATATTGTTAATTTGACGGCAAATAAAGCTACGATTAATGAAGCTAATATCGCTAAGTTGCAAGCAGATTATGCACAGATAGGCGTGTTAAATGCTGATGTAGCAGATATTAAGACCTTAATGTTTGGTTCAGCGACAGGTAAAAGCTTAACAACAGAATTCGCTAATGCAGTTGTAAGTGTTATTGGCGATGCACAGATAAAATCTGCTATGATTGATAGTATAGCCGCAGATAAGATTACAAGTGGGAAGATTTATACAAACCTTGTTGAAATTCTAAGCGAAAGCGGAAATCTTGATATAGCTGACAATACGATACAGATAAAAGATGATAACAAGGTTGCAAGAGTTCAAATAGGTAAAGACGCTAATTCGGACTACAATATGTATGTCTGGGATAAAGCTGGCAATCTTATGTTTGATGCCTTAGGACTTACTGAAAAAGGTGTTACGAGGAAAGTTGTTCGTGATGATGTTGTTCAAGATAATGCTAATATCAATGCAAGCAAGCTGGATATTGAAACACTATTTAATGTTATCAATAACGATAACACCCATACACTTAAGAGCAATAAAATTTATCTGGACAACGAGGGGCAGACACTTAATGTCATTATGCAAGCTATAACAAGTGGTGCTGGCAAAGATTATACTCAATGGGGCGGTATGATGAAAGTTGCTAGTGATTTTATCACTAATAAATTGTGGTGGACTGAAAATGTTGACAACGAAAGCATTAAGACTAAGTTTTCTACTGTCAATCAGAAGTTAGATAGCTATGAAATCACGTTATCTGACTTATACCAACAAACGAACGATAATTTTATGGTGTATACAGTTACGGAAACGCCTACAAAAGATAATTATCCAGCCGTTGACTGGTTCATATCCATATATCCGTCAGATGATTTATTTCCAAGCGATAATCTTACTTGGACTTACAGCAATGATGAATATGCTAAACATCGCGGAGCGATAGCATACAACGAAACAGCTCAAAAAACTTGGCGTTGGGCTAAAGATGATAAAGGTAATTGGGGTTGGAAAGAGGTATCTAACACACAATTAGCTTATATGCTTAATCAAAACGCTAGCTTTAAAATGAACTTAGATAGTATATCTACATCATTGTTAAGTGTGCAGCAGAATTTAAAAGATAACTACAGTACAACCACAGTTATGAAGAATGCTATAACGCAGGCTGTAAAAGCAGAAAGCAATAGCATTAAACTTGAAGTGTCTAATGCTTATGCTACAAAGGATAGCTTAAGTAGCTACAGCACAACAACGCAGATGAATGCGGCTATAAGCACAGCAATAAGTAAAGAAAGTTCAGCGATTAAGTTAGAAGTAGCAGGAGCATATGCCACAAAAGATAGCCTTAAAAATTACGCTACAACAGCAAGTCTTAGTGCTTATATCAAGAAAGACCCAAAAAGTGGCGAACTTAAATCCGCAATTGAAGCAATTGCAGATGATATAACGCTTAAGGCTAAGGGGGCTATTAATATTAGCGGTAACAAGAGCGTTAACATTAGTGGTAACGCATTTACTTTAACATCAACTAATACAATTATAAGTGCAACGGGGACAATTACCTGTAGTGATATAATCGGGACCGGGGGTCGCATTGGCAATTGGGATATTACTGATGGAAGCTTAAAAAATGATTACTTAGCACCAGACGGATACTTAAGAAGAACTTACATTCAAAGTTCAAAAAATATTGGTGATTGGATTTTTTCTGTTCAGAAAGGAGCCGTACAAGGAACTTCGCCAAGCACACTAAACTCCCTGTGGCACGTTACTAACGATGGCGAAATGCAGTTCAATGTTGAGAGCGGCAAAGGTATTAAAATGTATGGTTCGGCAGGATTAGAGTTAGAAGTGTTAAGAGACCGCATCGAATTATATTACCAGCCTTACATCAATGGAGAACCGCAAGCTTGGACGAAAATTGAAAAAGGAAAAATTTCTATAGACTCAAAAGGTTGGAATTCTTTTGGTGACTGTGCTCTATCTGTAGTTAACAGCTCAATAAAGACTACAGCATTGTATATAATGCATCAAACAGAAGATGGGTCATACTATCAAAGAGGATGTGTAATTAACAGAAATCCTTTTTCTGGTGATATTATGTTTGATTGGGATGGACGTTATCTTCGTGGATATATAGGGGATAATGTTGTTATCACTTGGGACAATGAAAATAAAAATTGGATATAAGATTAGGAGGTAAAACACAATGTTAGACATCAACTCATCAATTCAAAAAAATGGAACATTATCTGTCCAAAATTCAGACGGAACACTTAAACAGGTAGCTTATCTGTCAGCTACAATCAGCGAAAGTGGCACAGTTAGTATGTCAGCTAGCTTCAATGATTTTGCGGCATACTTGGCGAATGATATAGCACTAGACAGCGAGCTTAAGAGCTTTCTTGATGGCGTTAAAAATACTTACAAGGCAACATACAGCACAGAAGATAACACAGTTAGTTCAGATGCAACAGGAACAGTAGAAAGTGAGGTATTTTAATTATGATTAAATGTGGAGATTTTTCAGCGTGGAATGGTGTAGTTGACTGGAACAGAGTTAAGGCGGCAGGACTTACTCACGCTATTCTTAAGGTTATCAGACGTGATTTTGACCCAGATAAGCAATTCGAAAACAACTGGAAAGGCTGTCAGTTAGCAGGTGTGCATATCTGCGGTGTATACAATTATGTTTACACACCGACAGTAGAAGAAGCGGTTGTAGCGGCTAAAAGGGTGTTAGAGGTGCTTGACGGACGCAAGGTAACTGTCTGGATGGACGTTGAAGATACTTGTATGCGAAACTTAGGTTCAGAGCTTATCGACATTATCAAGGCTTACAAAGAGGTTATTGAGGGTGCAGGATATGACTTCGGTGTATATACTGGCTTATCATTCTATGGCAGTTATATCAAACCATACACAAACCCTAGCGACTTAGATTGCCCGTTCTGGATAGCACGTTACTACTTAGGCTATGATGAAATGCAACTCAATGATGAAACTGACGCAGATAAAACACCTAACATTGACCATTACCTTGCAGGTTGGCAGTACACATCAAGCGGCGTTGTTGACGGAGTAGACGGAGTTTGCGACTTGTCTGTATTCTATGGCTTTCATAATGATGAAGATAACACAGAGGATAACAGCGAAGAAGATAACACAGAGGATAGCACAGATGAACACGTATATGCTACATATGCCGCTTATACAGACCGTTGGTGGGGCGAAGTAGAGGACAGAGAAGATTGGGCTGGTGCAGGCGACAATAAAGCTATCACAGCACTTATTATCAAGGTTAGCAGAGGTTCAGTTAAGTACAGAGTTCACTTAAAGGGCGGTGATTGGCTTCCTTATGTTACTGGCTTTAATTATGACGATTACGATAATGGCTATGCAGGTGACAAGAAGCACGAGATTGACGCAATAGAAATCATTTACTATACGCCAGAGGGTGAGCCTTGGAAGTATGCAAAGTATATGGTATCTGTATTCAATAACCGCAACTTCTATCCAGAGCAGATAGATGATGAAACATCGAACGGAATGGACGGATATGCAGGCGTTATGGGCAATGCGATTGATAAGTTCCAGTTAGTTGTCGAATAAAGTCGAAATTACGCGACCGAAAGTATTTGAAATATACTAACGATAAATGTATAATGAACTTGTCTTTGAGAAAAGACCCTTAAACATTTTCAAGTTCTGGCGGGCGATATTGTTTGATTGGCGTTGGCAATATCGCCGCTACACTTGACACGATAGAACGTGTGTTCTATAATAATTACATCGTCACAATAGTAAAAGAGGGGAAGTGCGAATGTGAATAACAATGATTACAAAAAGGAAATTATTGAAATGGTAGAAAATACCAACGATAATGCAGTATTAGAGTATATCTATAAAATAATAGCAGATATAAAGAAAACTAGTGCAACATAATGTTGCACTAGTACACTTGAAAGAATAAAAGATTTTATCGCAATTTAATAAATCGTGAGTATTAATTAAAGTTCATCATAAGCAAGTAGCCCAAGTTTAGTAATAGTTACATCTTCAAGGGTTTGGGTGATGTAACCTTTATTACTAAGCTCTCTCATAAATGGCAACATTGAAATCATATCAATGCCAAGGCAACTAGCAATGTCGGCATAGTTAGTGTTGCCATTTTTATCTCTTTTCTCTACTATAGTCTTTAAAAAATCCTTCGATTCAATCATTTATTACGACTCTCCTTTAAATAAATTAATTAAGCCGAGGACATATTCTTGCTGTTCGTCACTTAACTCGAAAAATGTTTTTAATGAGTGTAATAATCTTTTGTCATTTCTAATTTTAATCCACAAATCAGCTTGTTCAGATAAAATAAGCTGCTCTTCTTCGCCAGTTCTTAAATATTCGGCTGATACGCCTAAATATTCGGCAATTTTTCCCAACCTATCATCTGGCAATGTACCTTTACGCAACTGACCTATATATCCGTTAGCAAAACCACATTCTAATTCTAATTTATGTATTGAAATCTTCCTTTGTTTGCATAGGTCTTTTACTCTTTCTACCGTGTTCATTTGTGTTTTCCTCCATTTTTTAGAGTTTCACCTAAAAAAGGTGTTGACAAATTAGAGAACACTCTATATAATAAGTTTAAAGGTTAGGGAAAAGCCTAAAAAATAAACTTAAAGGGAAGTGCTCTCAAAATATGTTTCTCGACAATTCATATATTAGAACTTTCTCTAAAGATTGTCAAGCTTTTCTCTAAATCTTTATTAAATAAAGAAAGGAGAAGTCTATGTTTTATCAAAATGTTGTCGCTTATTGCGAAGAAAATAATTTGTCAATACACGCATTTGAAAAAAAATGCGGTCTTGGTAACGGAGTTGTAGGCAGGTGGAAAGATAATAATTCTTTACCAGCGTTAACTACAGTACAAAAAATCGCAGAAGCAACAAAAATCCCAGTTGAAAAATGGGTCAGATAAGAAAGGATACGTTTATGGAATTGCAGATTTTTAGTAATGAAGAGTTCGGAGAAGTCCGAATGACAGAAATTGACGGAAAACCATATTTCGTAGCAACAGATGTGGCAACCGCACTTGGATATATAAATCCACGAAAGGCTGTGAACGACCATTGCAAGGGAGTAACGAAACGTGACACCCCTACATCTAGTGGTGTTCAGCAGATGTCATACATAAATGAGGGTGATTTATACCGACTTATTATGAAATCAAAATTACCTAGTGCAGAGAAATTTGAAAGTTGGGTAATGGATGAGGTGCTTCCGTCTATCAGAAAAGCAGGCAGTTATAGTATGCCAAAGACAACCGGCGGTCAGATACAGCTTTTAGCACAGGGCTATACAGAACTTGAACAGGCTGTTAACTCTATCAAAGAAGATATGACAGAGCTTAAGGATAACACACCTCTTTACGGCTGTGAGATTGATGAAGTCAAACAGCACGTTAATAGAAAAGGCGTAATTGTACTTGGTGGCAAGGATAGTGAAGCTTATAAGAACGGCAGTATTCGCAGTTCAGTATATTCTGACATATATAAGCAGTTAAAACGTGAGTTTGGTTGCGTGACAACATATAAAAGCATAAGAAGAAAGTACATTGATAATGTACACAAGTTTATAGATGATTATGCGTTGCCTATGGCACTTGCTGAACAGGTAAAAGAAGCTAATGCACAGATAAGTATGAGCTTTTAAGGAAAGGAGTTTTAGCAGATTGATATTTATTATTTCTGAAAAAGGCGAAAGAGAGCAGATTAATGAGGTAGAAAAACTTGAAATCCTGGCACACATTGGCAGAAGAACAAGTTACCTCTTAGGAAGAAATAAACATTGTGAGCCATTAAGGAGCATAGTTACAAGAGATATTTTAGGGCAGTTAAAGCACGAATACGGGTGTGGTTTGAGTGAACTGAAAAAGAAGTACATAGCAGACACTCACGATTATATCGACTGCTACGAACTGCCTACAATAATGAAAGAGAGATATAAGCTATGATACAGGGGTTTATGTTGGGCGTTGTTGTCGGAATGATACTAGAAACTATATGTATTGTAGTTACAACATTAAAGATTAAAGCAAAAGAAAGGAAAGAACAATATGAAACAGGTAAACGAGAAAGTAATAACAGTACAGGATTGTATTGATATGTACGAGAAAAAGGATATGTATACAGTTATTGACGGCGGTAAAGTTGTTGGATTTGTAGAAAAAAGAGAGGAGAACTAAAGATGAAAGAGAGAGATAACAATATTACAGTTTTTGGGTTAGTTGCAGAAGAACCAGTTTTCAATCACGAAGTTTTTGGAGAAAAATTCTTTAAGATGATGGTTTCGGTTAATAGAGTTAGCGGAACAGTAGATACACTTCCTGTTCTTATATCTGAAAGAATTGTAGATATGAAAGAATTGAAAACAGGTGCTTGCGTAATGATTACAGGAAGAATAAGAAGCTACAATGAGCATATAGGTGAAAAAAGTAAGTTAATATTAGCAATCTTTACCGAAAATATAGAGGTGTATGAAAATGAGGTAGAACCACCTTTTGATAATGATGTAGTTCTTAGAGGCTTTATTTGCAAAGAACCTATATACAGGCTAACGCCGCTTGGAAGAGAAATAACAGATGTTCTCATAGCCGTTAACAGAGCATATGGCAAGCCAGACTATATACCTTGCATAACTTGGGGCAGAACAGCTAAGTTCGTAGGTCACTTGCCAGTAGGAACACATATAGAAATGACAGGTAGGTTTCAGTCAAGATCTTATGTGAAGAAGATAAGCGAAGATGAAATTGAAAACAGAGTAGCTTACGAGGTATCAGTAGGCAGAGTTGAGATTATAGAAGAAAAGGAGAATGCTGATGAATAGTGATATTACAGTTTCAGAATTAGCTAGTATGGCAGCAGACAATGAAAAGCGTTGTCAGGTATGGCATCCAGTTCAGGGTGTTATATTTGATGGCACGTTTGATGAACTTGACAGACAGCATTATCTTGCGGATAAGACAGTTGATAACTTCTCAATAGAAGATGATGTGTTCATTATGAATATATAAATAAGGAAAGGATATATTTATGAAAAGAGCAATTTTAAAAAAGGTAGTACTTGAGAACTTTATGTGCTACGCACACGCAGAATTTGATTTTTATGCTATTACAAAGATTATGGCTAAGAATGGCAAAGGTAAGTCAACTATTGCAACCGCTTATATGTGGTGCTTGTTCAACTGTGATTATGAGTTAAAGGATAATCCGGTTGTTAGACGAGAGGTTGACGGAAAGTCCGTTGATGATATGGACACAAGTGTTGAACTTACACTTGATGTTGACGGAAAAGAAATAACTATGAAGAAGGTGCAGAAAAGAACCTACAGCAAAGATGGTAGCAGCTACAAGGACGATAACAAGTATTTTGTCAATGATGTGCCTAAGACATTAAAGGATTTCAACGCATATCTTGATGTGGATATGAATGTATTCAAGATGTGCAGTAATGTAAATGCTTTTCTTAATCAGAAGCCAGCAGAAATGAGAGAATACTTATTTGGTTTAGTAGGAGATGTTACAGACATTGATATAGCTTCACAGAAAGCCGAATTAGCCGAGTTAGTTCCTTTACTTAATAAGTATACAGTTGAAGAGTTATCCGCTATGAATAAGGCTGCCAAGACCAAGATTACAAAGGATTTGCCTATTCTTGACGGACAAATTAAGGAAAAGGAAAGGGATATACAGCTTAAACAGGCTATTGACGTTTCTGACCTTGAATTACAGAAGAACAGCCTGAAAGAACAGATTGCCGATTGCGTGGCAAAGCAGACCGATAATGACAAGCTGATGGCTGAATATGACAAGGCTAGTTCGGATATTCTTAACTTGAAGTTTGAACTTAGTGATATGAGCCGCAAAGCCAATGAGGACAATATTAAGGCCAGAAGAAATCTTGAATCACAGATTAGTAACCTTAATTATGTGATTGAGGATAGTAAGAAATCAATCAGTAATGCAGAAAATGTTGTTGACTTTGATAAAGACAAGATAGCTGAATATCAGAAAGTGCTTGATGGTAGCAGAGCCGAATGGAAAGCTGAAAAAGAACGTGTATTTGACGAGAATAGCCTTGTTTGCCCTTATTGCAAACAGGAATACCCAGAGGATAAAAAAGAGAAATTAAGGGCAGATTTTAAGGCACACAAAGAAGCTAAACTTAACAGAATTACTGATAAAGGTAACACGGCTAAGAAAATGCTTGATGAAGTAAAAGGATTGTTAGTTGAAGCTGAACAGGAATTGACCGACAGAAAGCAGGAGTTAGAAAAGCATTTAGTTGATTTAGCAGACCTTAAAAAGCAGTTATCAGAATTTCCACAGGAAATTGATGTATCAGCTACAGAAGAATACAAGGAACTTGAACAGCAGATAGTTGAAAAGGAACAGGCTATGCACAAAGCTAATGATATTTCGGCGGTTAAGGCAGAATTAAAGGCACAGGAAACAGCTTTAAGGCAGCAGTTAGCAGAATGTGAAAGCCAGATTGCAAAGTCTGATACGGCAGCAGACGAACAGCGACTTGAAGAATTAAAGCAGACAAGGATTGATAGCGAACAAAATAAAACTAATGCCGAGAAAATCATTGATTTACTTGATGAATTAGACAAAGCGAAGAACGAAGCCTTGACAGAAGCAGTAAATAGACATTTTGGGTTAGTTAAGTGGCAGTTGTTTGAATATGCTAAGAATGGCAATTACGAGAGTTGTTGCATACCTACTGTTGACGGAAAGAGCATTTTAACAACTATGTCTAACAAGGGTAACAGGATTTTAGGCAGAGTCGATATTTGCAGTTCAATTCAGAAGATTAGCGATATATCAGTGCCTATTATCTTAGATGATTCTGAAAGCCTTAGTACGGACAATCAGAAGAAAGTTGCTGAAATGGTAGATAGTCAGTTGATTATGCTGATTGTAAATGACAGTGAGAAATTAGAGATTGTGGAGGGATAATATGCAAGGCGAAGATGCTTATGTACTTACAGTAAGCAATAAAGAAGCAGAAGTTATCAAGCAGTTTGTATCAGCAATGGAGAGAGCTACTGTTACGATAGATAATGATGATGTATGGGAAATTATGGAAGCTATCGCATATAAAAGTACTTCCGCAAATGTAATAGGCATAAAAATTATATATGAAGAAAGTGAGAAAAGCTGATGGGCGTAAAAGGATATAAAGCATTTAACAAAGGAATGATATGCAGAGGTAAACAGTACGAAGAGAATGCTACTTATGAAGAAAACGGAAATGAAATATGCGAAGCAGGTGTAATGCATTTCTGCGAAAATCCATTTGATGTGCTGAATTATTATCCACTTGTTGATGAAAATGGCGACATTTCAGATTTTGCAGGTGTTGAAGCTGTTGGAGATATTTATAAAAGAGAGGATAAAATAGCTACAAATAAGCTTCATATTGGTGCAAAACTTGGGCTTAAAGGGTTTATTAAGGCTTGCGTAGATTTTACTATTGAAAAAGTAAGAGTTGAGTCTGGTAAAGATAACGAAGCTGATAGTAGTGGATATTCCGCACAGATAGGTTCAAGTGGAGATTACGCAAAGATAGGTTCAAGTGGAGATTACGCAAAGATAGGTTCAAGTGGAGATTCCGCAAAGATAGGTTCAAGTGGAGATTCCGCACAGATAGGTTCAAGTGGAGATTACGCAAAGATAGGTTCAAGTGGAGATTACGCAAAGATAGGTTCAAGTGGAGATTCCGCAAAGATAGGTTCAAGTGGAGATTCCGCAAAGATAACATCCAAGGGTAAAAATTCAGTTGTTATGGCAGCGGGCTATAATTCAATAGCAAAAGCAAAAATCGGTAGTTGGATAACGTTGGCTGAATGGATTAGAACCAATAAGACAGACGATAACGGTAACCATATATGGATTCCTAAGTGTGTAAAAACAGAATATGTAGACGGAGAACGTATCAAAGAAGATATATTCTATAAATTAGTTGATGGCGAATTTAAAGAAGTAGAAAGTGAGGATTAATTATGGCAGAGAATACGGCAGTTACGGAAAAGAAAGCGTTTACCACCTCTTTAAGTGAGTGGAGCAATACAATGACAGGGCTTATTATCAATGATTATAAGGCTGTTGGAATGGATATGGACGATTACGCAAAAGAGTGTGCTATGGAAGCTATGACAAGCATATTTAATCTTGTTAAGAATGACCCTAAGATTAATATGGGAAATCTTGATACAAGTAATTTGAGAGGCATTGTCAAGCGTTGTGCAAGCCTTAAATTAAATGCTAGTGCATATCCAAGAGAGTGCTATTTCCAGTTAAGAAGTGTAAAGGTGGGAGTTGACCCACAGACAAACAAGGATATATGGCAGAAACAGGTTGAAATGGGAATCGAGGGTACAGGCTATGATTCCCTACTTGCTAATTACGGAAAAGATGTTAAACAGGTATATCCGTATTGGGTAATTAAAGAGGGTGACAAGTACATACCACCTAAGCATAAAGGACTTACAGTTACAGAGCCAGAGTGGGAAGAAAGCGGATTATCTGATAAAGCGGTAAGAGTTGTATATCCTGTTAAGCTATTAGACGGCACAGTAACATATCTTTCTGCTGATAGAGACAGTGTTAAGGTAAATCTGTTAGCGCATGTTAAGCAAAACATAATGAATGAGACTTTTGGTATTTGTGAGGATAGATACCACGCCACACCAAAGCAGAAAGCAGAAATTAAGGCTAAGAAAGACGAGATACTCAATGCCTTAAGAGTGTGCAAGACGGTTGATGAAATGCTTGAATGTGAGCTTGCAAGACCTTTTATAAGCGGTGCTTGGCTTGATACCCCAGAGAGTATGATACAGAGAAAAATGTGTAACAATGCAACAAGGAAATACCCTAAGAATTATGACCCGATGGCAAGACAGGCGCAAGTTGAAATGGACGAGGTATATCAAGTTGCACAGGCTGAAATTGCTGAAAATGCTAATACTGTTGAGTTTATAGAAGATAAGGCAGATGTAGTTGACGACACAGCCGCAGAAGCAACCGAAGAACAGGCAGAAGATAGCACATTACCGCCATTTATGCAGGCAGAATAGGAGTTTGAGTATGAGAATAATTTCGCAGGACGGAGCATTAGATGTTCCATATAATGATTATCAATTATTTGTTATTGGTGCTAAATATGATGCAAAAGTAGCACGTATATATTGCCAAAACTCATACGCACCAAGTGTAAAAATTGCTGAATACTCAACCAACGCAAAGGCACTTAAGGCTATGGAAATGCTTAGAAAAGTGTATGAAAATAATGTGTTTTATCATTGCACAGCCAGTTCAAAGCGTTTTGAAGAAGTACAGAGCATTTTGAGCGAGGAACAATTTCAGAAAGCTACAACAGAGTACTTTCAGTTCCCACAGGATGATGAAATCGAGGTGTAAATATGAAACAAAATCCAATAATACGTGCGTGCGAATTGTGTGGAAAACCACAGCAAAAAGATGAATCACGTTCTAATAAAAATTGGAATGTTTATGACGCAAAAGCTGTTTGTGAGTGCGGTGGAAAATTCAAAATAATGCTAAGAGAAGATGCGGAGAAATTAAGGAATGAAACTTAAATGTATTGCAACAGGAAGTGCCGGAAATTGCTATCTGCTAACTTCCAACAGTGGAGAAACACTTATCCTTGATTGTGGAATACCGATTAAGGAGATTAAAAAAGGCTTAGATTGGAACATAAGGGGGATAAAGGGTGTGATTATAAGTCACACCCACCTACCCTAGACCACAGCAAGTCATTAAACGATTTTAAATCAATGGGAATACCGATTTATGCACCATATTTGAAGATTGATTATATGTCAATGAATATGGGTGAATTTACAGTAAAACCCTTTGATTTGACAACAATAGACGGAAATTGGACACACACACACGCAAACGGCGAGCCTTGTCCGATATTCGGCTTTCTGATTACACACAAAGAAATGGGAAGAATGCTTTATATAACCGATTGTGAACTAATCAAATGGAAGTTTAGAGACATAAACCACATTCTATTAGGCGTGAATTATGACAAGGATTTAATCGACAGGGATAACACAGGCAAAGCTAATCACGTATTCAGAGGTCACTTATCCATTGACACAGCTTGCGATTTTGTTAAAGCAAATTATTCAGATAGCTTGCAGAACGTCATAATGTGCCATCTATCAGCAGAAAACGCTGATAGAGATAGTTTCATCGAGAAGATGAAAAAAGTTGCTTGCGGGGCGAATGTAGATGTTGCAGAGCGCAACAAGGAATGGCTACTTGCTAATCCTAATGAGTGCCCTTTTTAGAAAGGAGATTATATGGCTAAATACAGAGATATTTTAGGAAATATAACAGAATGTGAGGATAAAACAATAACAATCAGCCTTGAAAGATACAATACTTTGATTATTAAAGAAGCTATTGCAGATTGTCTTGTAGAAGCCAAAAAGAAAGAGAAAGAAGATAATTAAGAGGGAAAGGAGCAGTAATGGAGAGATTAACAAGAAGAAGTGCTAACGGAACAGGCGTATATGCTACACCTAGTGGAGAACCTGTTAAGTGGGAAGATAACCGCCATAATGTATTACAGAAATTGACAGAATATGAGGACTTAGAGGAACAGGGCAGACTTTTAAAACTGCCTTGCAAGGTGGGAGATACAGTTTACGTTATTGTCGGAAAAAACATATCTGCGCAGAAGATACAAAGAGCAACGATTGATTCAGAAAGAAAAATTGAATTTTGCACAAAAAGAAGAGGATTTACATTGTTTGATATTGGCAAGGCAGTATTCCTCACAAAATCCGAAGCCGAAGCAAAACTGAAAGAATTGAGGTGTAATAATGATTGACTGTAATATTTGCAAGCATAAAGATAAAGAAGGTTATTGTATAGAATGCAAACACGGACAGTTGTTCGAGAGGAAAAACGTGTCAGAACCCAAAAAAATATCAGTTAGCAACGGAAAAGAATATTGCGGACATTGCGGTTATTTGTGTGAATATGCAAGAGGATATAAAAAGTTTTATTGTATTAGGTGTGGCGGACTTAATTTAAGAAGTTGGAAGAATTGAGAGGTGGAGAAAATGAGTAAATTCCTTGAAAGTGTAAACAAGCGTGACTTTGATAGAAGAATATCGGAAGTTGTTGAAATGCTTGAGGAAAAACAACTCTACGGAACTATCAGTTTGATAAAAGATTTGAAATATTATCTTGACTTAGCTATAAAAGAAAAGGCGTACACTTGTAACTGCCATCGTAACAGCAATTCAAGAGATAATGAACCTTGTTGCAGATGCGATGGCAAACACAACAATGCCGACAGGATAAGGAATATGTCGGATGAAGAGTTGCTTGATTTTATATGTTCAATAGAAACTTATGAAGAGGGCAGCGTTATGACTATTGGGAACGGCATTGCAATGTGTTCGGTAGCAGAAGTTAGGGAATGGCTTCAATCAGAAGCGGAATAGGAGAGAATATGGCAAGAATATTTAGAGTTAGTGGCTATTTAGTTTGTGATAGAGAAACTACAGCAAAAGAATTAGAAAGTTATTTTGATACTATGCCTGGCGAATGGTGGCAGCAGTTTCATATTGAACAGTCGGAAGAGTTTATACTCAATGGAGAAAGTAGTTCCAATTGTGACCTTACGTTACTCACAAGGCATTTTAAGGCAGATAACATCAGTACAGAATTTGACAGACCTTTACCACAGAAAGGCGAGAAATATAAGCATTTCAAGTTAGGCAAGATTGTTACAGTTATCGGTATTTCAAGGCATACCGAGACAGAGGAAATGTCGGTTGCGTATGAATATGAGGGACATATTTGGAACAGACCTCTTGAAATGTTTATGAGCGAGGTTGATAAGGAAAAATATCCTAACGCAGAACAGAAATACAGATTTGAAAGGCTTAGTGATGTTTTGGTGCGAGAAAGAAAATAGGTGGTATCCGGTTTGGAGTTGTGACAGAAAGGAATGCGAATTTGACGAATTTTTAGCACTTGCAGTAGACAATGTGGAAGCAGAAGAAAGTGAGGGAAAATAATGAACAGAGTAATTTTATGTGGCAGGCTGACTAGAGAGCCAGAGATTAGATATTCACAGACAGTAAACGGAAGTATGGCAGTAGCAAGATATACATTAGCTGTTGACAGAGCTTTTAAGAAGGAGGGCGAACAGGCAGCAGACTTTATTAACTGTATCGCATTTGGCAAGAATGGAGAGTTTGCAGAGAAGTATTTACATCAGGGAACTAAGATTATCGTTGAGGGCAGATGGCAGACAGGCAATTATACTAACAAGGACGGACAGAAAGTCTACACTAATGATTGTGTTGTTGAAAGACACGAATTTTGCGAAAGTCGTGCTAATCAGCAGAGCAATAATAACAATGGAATTATGGGCGGTAATGCTAGTTCAGACAGCTTTATGTCAATTCCAGATGGTATAGCTGACGAGGGATTACCATTCAATTAAAGAGGTACGAGTATGACAGAAAGTGAAGCAATTAAAAGAATTAAAGAATGCAGAAATACACCAAATTTTCAACCATACATATATATGAATGAAGCATTGAATATGGCAATACAGGCACTTGAAAAGCAGATATCGAGGAAACCAGATTTTACAGAAGATAAGAAATTTGCTTTATGTCCTTGTTGCAATGGTAAGGGCTTACTTGACAAGCAGAAATATTGTGATAATTGCGGTCAGAAGTTAGATTGGAGTGATAGTGATTGAGTTATCAGAACATAGCGAGAGCCAAGGCGATTGAACAGGAAAATAAAAAGCGACTGTTGAAGTTGAACCCAAAGCTGAATGACAGGAGTGGGATTTACTTCCTACTCCGAGAAGATGAAAACGGATTTAAGTACGCTTATGTCGGACAGGCAGTACATACACTTAGCAGATTGGCAAGCCACCTTGTAGGATATGAACAGCACATAGACCTTAGCTTACGCAAGCATAAGCTGTACGACAAAGAGAAAAATCCTTATGGTTGGCGAGTTGAATTTCTGAATTTCCCCGAAAGTCAGCTTGACGAAAAGGAGAAGTATTACATCAAGCTATATGCTGATAAAGGTTATCAGCTTAGGAATGTCAGTTTAGGCGGTCAAGGAGAAAATCGTGCTAGTGGTTCAATAGGCGAGAGAAAAGCACCTAAAAGCTATATGCAGGGCATACATCAAGGAAAAAAGGTGTTAGCGAGGGAATTATCATCTATCGCAGAAAAACACCTTATAATCCGCTTAAAGCCAGAAAAAGAGCATAATAAGGTGTCACAGAAACAGTACGAGAAGTTCATGGATTTATTGAAAGTGGGTGATTCAGAATGAGAATTTTGAGCAGTAAAGATTATTCTTGGCTTATGGACCGAATAGAAACTCTTTCCAATGAAAATGAAAGATTGCAGATGAAAGTTGATGAAATAACAAAAGAACAGCCTAACGATTGTAAAAGCAATGAGGGAAGTCGCTTTTGCGGCATTTGTGAGTTTGGCTATTTGAGAACAAGAAATCCGCTTGGGGCAGATTTTTACGCTTGCAGTAAAACAGTGTCTTGTGAAGATTTTAAGAGAAAAGAAGACAACTAACTAAAAATCAAAGAAAGGAATAGGTTGTGCGCACATAAAACCGAGGTTTCCTTTTGGTAGATTTAGAATGTATAAAAAGAAGATTAAATGTGAGATATATCGTGATTCAATGCAGAATTACAAGAAATATGCAATACCGCCAGCACAACTTATCATAGCTGATGTTCCTTATAATGTAGGAACTAACTTCTATGGAAGTAACCCAATGTGGTATAACGGTGGCGATAACAAGAATGGCGAGAGCAAACTTGCGAAAAAGGCGGCTTTCAATTCGGATTTTAACTTTAATTTGTATGAATACTTCCATTTTTGTTCAAAGATGTTGAAGAAAGAAGATACAAAACCTATCGCAAGGGGGAGAAGTAGTAATAGCCCTTGTATGATTGTATTTTGCACATTTGAGCAGTTATCAACATTGATTGCGGCGGCAAAGAAACACGGATTCGTTAATTACATACCGCTTGTATTCTGTAAAAATTACAGTCCACAGGTACTTAAAGCTAATATGCGTATCGTAGGTGCTACGGAATATGCACTTGTATTATACCGAAATAAGTTACCTAAATTCAGAAACGGCTTGCAGATTGATGAAAACGGAAAGAATATCAGAGGTACAGGACATATGGTATTTAACTGGTTTGACGGCGGTAGTGAAGCGGAATGGGGCAGAACTTACTACAACAATGGTTCATATATGATGTGGGAGAAAGACGGAAAAGATGTACCGAAGATACACCCTGCACAAAAGCCCGTAGCAGTCCTTAAAAAGCTGATTGAGATTTTTACAGACGAGGGAGATGTTGTTGTTGACCCTTGTTGCGGTAGCGGTAGCACACTAAGAGCCGCCGCAGAGCTTGGCAGAAGCGCATACGGATTCGAGATTGACAGAAACTTTTACGAGCGTGCAAAGAATGAAATGCTTGTATTTGAACACGATAATCAAATGGATATAAGTGATTTTATAAATGGTGGTGAGAGCAAATGTTAGATTTTGGATATTACAACATGGATTGTATGCAAGGAATGAAAGAATTTCCCGACAAATATTTTGACCTTGCGATTATTGATGTGCCTTATGGTATTGGAGAAAACGGAGATAAAAACCATACAAGAAGTAAATTAGCGAAAGCAAAAGACTATAAAGCATTTTATGGAAACGATTTAAAACCACCAGATAAAGAATATTTTGACGAACTTTTCAGAGTTTCAAAAAATCAGATTATATGGGGTGCTAACCATTTTATAAGTAAAATTCCATACGATAGTAGTTGTTGGATTGTTTGGGACAAGGATAATACAGGAGATTTTGCAGATTGTGAACTTGCGTGGACTTCATTTGATTCTGCAGTAAGAAAATTCAAGTATCGTTGGAATGGTATGTTGCAGGAAAATATGAAAAATAAAGAAATTCGCATACACCCTACGCAGAAACCCATCGCACTTTACGAATGGATTTTAAGCCAATACACAAAAGATGGAGATATTATTCTTGACACTCATGTAGGCAGTGCGAGTAGCTTGATAGCTTGCTATAACACTAACCATAAATTTGTCGGGTTTGAGCTTGACGAATACTATTACAAGGTGTCAAAACAGAGGTTAGATACCGAAATGGCACAAATGAGATTAAGTGATTTTATGGGAGATACAGTATGACACAAGACGGACAGTTTGAATTAACTGACTTTTTGAGCAAGAAGATTGCGAATAAATCTGTTATGGACTTGACAGCTTGGATAAATAGTCAAGGCAAGGCACAATATACACAGATTGGTGAAGTTATAAGGAATGCTTACAACTTGAATAAAGATAGCGAAGAACTTATTGAAAGGCTTACAAATGCTGTATCAGTGTATGTTCTTAATCAGTCTATGGGATATATGGATTATTTACGAAAGGAAAGCGAATAATGAAAGACGAAACAAAGCAGGAAATATAGATTTTACTTGACCTACTCAAAGGCAGTCTTACAAGAAATGGTGTAAGTATGGCAACGGACAATAGTGGCAACTTGATGTTCTTTGATACGTCTGCCTATGTTAGAAGTAAAGGCAAGGAATTTGACGGATTCAGAGTTAATATTAACGATTTAGTGAAGTAACAATGTGGCAGAACTTGAAGAGGTAATTATGGCAGGCAATTTTATTAAAATTGACAGAAAAATTTTAAAGTGGGAATGGTGGAGTGACATTAATACATTCAGACTTTTTATGTATATGTTGATAAGTGCCTATTGGAAAGACGGAAATTACAAAGGCAAGATAATTGAAAGAGGGTCTTTCCCCTCTTCAATATCTGAATTATCAAAAGAAACTAATTTGTCTGTAATGGAAATTCGTACCTCGCTAAAACACTTACAATTAACAGGCGAAATAACAAGCAAAGCAACAAACAAATTCACGATATTTACTGTGGTTAACTACAATTTGTATCAAACGGATAACAAGCAAGATAACAAACAAATAACAAGCAACTTAACAAACAATCAACAAACAGATAACATTCTATTAACAAACTCTATATTAAAAGAAAGTAAGAATGAAAGAACAGAAGAAATTAAAGAAGATAAGAATATAAAAGAAAAAGATATTACTAACGTAATATCCAAAAAGAAAAGTTATTATCCAGATGATGAATTACTTGATGAAGCATTTAACGAGTATGTGACAATGCGCAAGAGAATTAAAAAACCTATCTGTACTGACAAGGCATTGCATAGGGCTATGAATACTCTCGAAAAGCTATCGGGTGGAGATAATGACTTAGCCATTGAAATTCTTAATCAGTCAGTAGACCATTGCTGGCAAGGACTGTTTGAGCTGAAAGAAGATAATTCTAATAAGCAAGGCAATCAGATTTTCAATAAGGGTGCTATTGACTGGGATAATGTGTAAAAAAGGGGGCAGTAAGAATGAGCAGATTAGATGATACACTTAATGGAATTAATTTCAGATACGATTATCCGCACAACGGAAGGGTTGAATCACTTTTAAGAACAATAGCGATTAATAGTGCTATTATATGCGACAAATTAGATACTGTTTCTAATCAATTGAAGGGAGGTAATTATGGTAAGAGAAGAAACAGTTAAAATCATTCGCATTATGTGTGATTGCTACCCTAACTACAAGCCTAACAATTTATCAGAGACAGTAGATGTGTGGAATATGATGTTGGAAAATTACAGTTATGAACAAGTGTCAGTCGCACTTAAAGCGTATATCAACTCTGATACAAGCGGATTTGCTCCAAGTATAGGACAGTTGATAGGTAAAATACAGACTATATCACAACCGCAGGAACTTGACGGAATGGCAGCTTGGGGGTTAGTCAGTAAAGCATTACGGAATGGCACATATGGGGCGGTTGAAGAATTTAACAAGCTACCGCCACTTGTCAGGCAAGCGGTTGGTATGCCAGATAACCTTAAAAACTGGGCGACATCAGATTATCAGACGATAGAAACAGTAATACAATCGAATTTCTTAAGAACTTACGAAACAGTTGTTAAGCGTGCGAATGAAATAAATCGTATGCCAGACGACATTAAATCACTTATCGAAAAGACGAATGCAAATTCGTATAAGGCTCAAATCGAGCAAAAATTCCAAAGAGATATGAATACATTACAAATTAAAGAAAATGCCCTTATCGGTCAAAATACAAGCACAGAAGAATATATCGAAGTACCCAAAGAGATACAAGATAGAATTGACAGAATGAGAGGTTGATTTTCAATGGAGACAACGCCAATTAGTCCGCAGAAGAAATTATATAATTACCGCCGAGAGAATGGATTGTGCCCTAAATGCGGCAAGCCGCTTGATAGAAAAGGCTTTTATTGCGAAGAATGTAGGGAGAAGCAAACGGCTTACAGTAGAGAAACTAGAGAACTTTGCAGGCAGTTTAAAATCTGCCCGGAATGTCGCAAAAATAAACTTGTGGGTGATGAAAAGATATGTCCGGAATGTTTGGCTAACAAAGCTGAATATAGAGCTAATCACCCATTAAGTGATGATAAGCGAAGAAAAAACAATGAAGCATTTAAACAATATTCAAAAAACTTATACGCTGAACGTAGAAAAGCTGGCATATGTGTTAGATGCGGCAAGACTAAAGCTGTTGAGGGCAAAGCAAAGTGTTTTATATGCCAGAGTAAAGATAATGCTATCCACAGAAAAAGAACTGAAAATAGGCAAAATATAAAAGAATATCGCAAAGAAAATCACTTGTGCTATCGTTGTGGAGAACCTATTGACAGACCACAAGGACAATTATGTCAGAAATGCTGGCAGACAGACTACGAAAGAGGTAAAAGTCTTAAGAATGACAATAGCAAGCACTACTGGCGATACGACAATCAATTTCTAAGAAAGAAGTGAAAATATGAGTAAGGCAGAACAGAAAAAGTTTAAGGAGCAAATGTTACGTGTTCAGATGAATAGAATTAGCAATGAACAGCAGAAGAAAAATTTTGAATCAGCATTAATATTAATTATGTGGGTACTACATGATAAGTTCGGTTTCGGACAGCAGAGATTAACAAAAGTACAGAGAGAACTTAAAGTACTTATAGATAACTATAATGACGGATTATTCACAGCGGAAGAGCTTGTTAATCAGTTATACGAAGAAACAGGAATAGAACATATTAAGTTTAAATAAGGAGATAGGCTTATGAAGTTTTCGGGACTGACTAAGCCGGAGCTTGATGAAATAATTGAAAATGCCAATTTCACAGAAGAGGAACTAAGAATTTTCAAGTTGCTTGTGGGTAATATGAGCTTAGAACAGGTTAGTCAAAGACTTATGTTATCCAAAGCAACAATTTCAAGAAGAGTTAAGGATATAAAAATCAAGATAGAAAGGACTGATGACATGGTTAAAACAATTCCTATATGGGAAAAAGTTACATTAACAGTTGAAGAAGCGTCCGAATATAGCAATATCGGAATTAATAGAATCAGCAGTATGCTTAATGAAATTAGCTGTCCATTTGTTTTAAGAGTTGGGAATAAGAGGCTTGTTAAGCGTAAGGAGTTTGAGCACTATATAGAAAAAAGTAACGGAATATAGAGATATATTGAAATATATGCCTTGATGTAGTAATATGTGGTTGTCTATATCAAGGCTTTTTTCAAAAGAAAGGAGCTTTTGAATGGGAAAAGATTTAAAAGGTAAAGAACTGGGCGTAGGATTGTCACAGCGAAAGGACGGTGTATACCAAGGAAGATATAAAGATAGATTTAATAAGATTAAATATATTTATGGCACAAAGTTATCAGAAGTTAAAAAAGAATTGGCTGTTGCAATAGCAGAAAATATTCAATTTACAAGCATTAGAGATGATATTAAGCTGGACGATTGGTTTAATCGTTGGATAGAAGTGTACAAAAAGAAAAGTGTACGCCCTAATACCCTTAGGGAATACACTCACATATACAATAAAAATATATCACCTTTTTTAGGAAATCGCAACATAAATTCCTTTGTTAAATCAGATATTCAAACACTAATTGATAAAATAGCTGATGACAATTATAAATATGAACGGCAGAACAAGATTAAGGTTATACTTAATGATATGTTCAGTAGAGCAATAGAAGATGACTTAATGATTAAAAATCCAGCAAAAGGTGTAAAGCTTAGGGCTGATAAAGAACTTAAAGCTTTCACACTAACAATAAAACAACAGATAGAGTTTTTAGAAGCAAGTAAAGGGACATTTTACGATAATTTGTACAATGTAGCACTTAATACAGGCTTGCGGCCAGGGGAATTGTTTGCACTTACACCTAATGATATACACTTAGATGAGGGATATATTGATGTTAATAAGACACTTGTGTATCAAAAATACCTTGATGATAAGTGCAAAACTTTTCACATTGAGCCGCCTAAAACCAAACAGAGTTATAGACAAGTACCTATTAACAGCGAATGTATTAAATATCTTGAAAAGCAGTTCGAATTAAAGGATATTGTAAAGTGCAAAAGACCTAAAGAGCAGAACAATTATTTGTTTGTGACAAGTTATAACACGCCTCTCAATTCACAGATTTATTCAGATTCAATTAAAGCTATTGTTAAGCAAATAAATCTTGCAAGAAGTTTTGATAACGAATTTCCTGTGTTTAGTGGACATACTTTAAGACATACTTTTGCTACAAGATGTTTTGAAGCAGGTGTGCAGGCAAAAGTTGTTCAATCATATTTAGGTCATGCAACTCTTAAAATGACAATGGATTTATATACACACGTAACAGAAGAAAGAGCGGCAGTAGATATTGAAAGAATTGTGAAAGACAAGGACAACATTGTTGATTTTAAGAAAAGTGCTGTGTAGTAAGTGTGTAGTACTACACACATTAAAACTGAAAAAACCACAAAATAAGGGGGTTTAAGATGTATAATATATTTAACTTGGAAAACTTATTATGTGTACCAGACAACCCCTTATGACCTTAATGAGAAGGTTCAGACGTATGGGAATTAGGGCTGGGATTTGTTGTTGTTTGGAAAGTAGGTGATGTTATGCTTGCAACTATGAAAAATGAATATAATAAGTTGTCAGATATTGAAAGATTTATAACAGATGGAAGATTAACAGAGCCTTCAAATGGAAAGCGTTTTGAGTGGCGTGAAATGATTGAAGAAGTTAAAAAACTAGGAAGACCATTGAAAGAGGAAGAAACAAAAAAATTTAGAATTAAGTAGTTGAATATTGTTATTTGGAGAAATAAAATAATTATGTTTTTATTATAAGCACCAACAGAGTAAAATCTTAAGGTGCTTATTTTTTACGCAATTATAATGGCTGGTCTATATCTGATGGTATAGATACTTGACGTACGCAAAAACGTACGTTATAATAATTTTGACATAAAAATTTCTACATTCAAGATAATATTTAGCATATAATTAAAGAAGAACAGATGCAAAATATAATATAATTTATAAGAGATAAGATAGAAACATATAGAGTGTAAGAGAGAAAAACATAATAGAGTGTAAGAGAGATTTAATGAGAGAATAGTAATAAAAAATAATTACATTTAGTACAAAATAGAACAGTATATTTGATTAAAGGAAAAAGGTAAGGAGATTTTATTATGTCAGCAATTAATATAACAAATGCAAGAAAGGAACTCTATAATTTGGTGGAGGACGTTAATCTCTATAGTGAACCAACTTTAATTGTAAGTAAGAAAGGTAATGCGGTTCTGATATCGGAAAGTGATTGGAATGCAATTCAGGAGACGATTTATCTTAATTCCATTCCAGGTATGGTTGAGTCCATAAAAGAAGGAATGGATACGGCAATAGAGGATTGCGTGCCCGAAGAAGATGTAGAGTGGTAAAAATATGTACCGAATAGTTTACACTAAACAGGCAGTAAAAGACATTAAGAATTTGAAAAGTGTACATCTTGATGAAAAAGCAAAAAAACTAATAGAAGTTATTAAAGAGAATCCATTTCAAAATCCACCTCCATATGAGGAATTACTTGGTAATTTACAAGGTGTATATTCAAGAAGAATAAATATTCAGCATAGATTGGTATATCAAGTGTATAATGAGCCGATTATAGCTGGTGAAATTGAGTATAATGGAACGATAAAGATTATCAGAATGTGGACACATTATGATAAAGTAAGATAAAAATAATCAACAGAATTAAGGTGACCCAATATGATAAACGAAAAAGAAATAATGCCCTTTAATTTCTTCAAATATGGTGGCATATACACCGGTGGGCATAATGGTATGAGATATAAGATTGAGCGTACAGGCGAAAAGCCAGATTATGTACTTAATGTACTAATCTGGCAGGGTCCGTATGCCTCAACGGCGATGAAGGAAGAAGATATTACAGCTAAGGAATTTGAATATTCAGAAGAAGGCAGGAGCAGTGCAATTCAGTGGATACAAGATATGTATGATACTAACATTGACCGCTGGGAAAATGCACCATCAATTAATCAGGTAAAGTCAACCTTGGAATAGATTATTATATAGATTAAGCAGGATAATAGTATATTTGCACACAAAGAAAATATACTGTTAAGGGTGAGTGCGGTTACACAAGATAACAGGCTTGTTATTAATCTAAGTGCTATATTAGATGATGTAACTGCAATAATACTTAAGCTTAATGGAGTAATTATATTATTTATGATATCTGGCTTAAAATGATACATTTTGTAAAGCTTGATATAATGCAGGGTGCACACTAATATATTGCTGATTATAAGTCCGTAGATATATCCGGATATGCCAATTCCGGGAACGAGCAGTATTAATGAGGCTATTCTTATAGCAAGACCAGTTATGCTGTATGCACAGGTTCTTGCAGTCATATTAAGGCCGTTTAATATGCTTGCAAGGCTTGTTTTGACATATAGAAATGGACATATACAGGCAAGCATAATGGTATAATTGTATACACTGGGTTCGTGAAACAGTGTTGCTCCAAGTCTGCCAATGTATAATATAAATAGCACACAGCTCATTATACCAAGGTGCATACATATATTCACGGACTGGTGAAGAGTTGTGATTACACTGGAACTACGTTGTACAGAGTTGTCTTCTGACACTTTAGGAAGAAGCATAACAGACATTGAGTTGGTTATGGCAGACGGAAAGAGGAGCAGTGGAAGTGTCATTCCAGATATAATTCCATAAGTGCTGACAGCATTTTCTTTTGACAAGCCATATATAATAAGCTGGGCTGGGATTAATATTGCCTCAGCACTTTCAAACAGGTGCAAAAGGAGGCTGTTTAAGTTGAGCGGGAGAGCATATAGTGCAATAACTCTGATGTAAGAGGTTTTGCATGCTGAACAGCTATTGTTATTTCTAATAATTTTATTATTCTTATTATTCTTATTATTTTGTTTGTTGTTTACATAGACACATCCAATGCAGAATATATCTGAACAGACTTCACCTGCGATATTACCATATAAAGCATCAGTTACAGTTAAAGTTTCCAGATTTCCAGAAATCAGGTGATAATAGATTATCACACTGAATATTCGTATTAATTGCTCAATTATCTGTGATATTGCGGGAATAAATGTCTTTTTACAGCCGTAATAATAACCACATATACAGCTGTGTATTGCGGATAAGGGAATACCAATTGCGATTATCTGGATAAGTGGAGCACAATCGGCGTTAAACATAAGTTTATCGGCTATTTCATATGAAAATGCGGCACATACCGCAGAAAATATACAGGATAACGGAAAACTCATTAAAAGACCACCAAGGAGTACATTGATATTTCCGTGTGTCTGTGCTGTGTATTTGGAAATTGCAGAATTAAAGCCACACATACATACAGAAAATGCAATTCCACATAAGGGAAGAACTAATTGCAGCATTCCCATTCCGTATGAGCCAATGTGTGAATTAAGAAAAATGCGGTAATAAAATCCAAGTATGCGGCATAGAAGTCCAGCGATTGTAAGGATGATAGTTCCTTTGATTACAGGAGTATATAGTAGTTGTCTGCCTGATTTGCTGCTCATAATTAAGAAAAGGCTCCGTTGTCTTTATTAACATAGTATGCAGCTTTTGAATATAATATTAATAAGTAATACAGTGGATTGTGAACTTAAATATTGACTGTATGGAAAGAGGGAAAAGCTGGGAGGAGGCATATGTTATATCTTGATAATGCGGCGACAACGCCTATGAGTTTGCCGGTGTGTAAGGCTATGTGGCAGTATATGATAAATGATTATGGGAATCCATCGTCAATATATGAATGTGGAAGAAATAATAAAAGGGCAGTTGAAGAAGCGAGGGCAAATATAGCCGGACTGATAGGCACAGAGGCTGATAATATATATTTTACATCTGGCGGAACTGAGAGCGATAACTGGGCATTAGAGGCAGCGGTTGCAGGAAAGCACAGTGGGACTATTATAGTAAGTGGAATTGAACACCCAGCTATATTAAATAAATGCAGGAGTTTAGAAAAACGAGGGTATAATATAGAATATTTAAGATGCACACCTGATGGCATAATTGATATTGAAGATTTAAGAAGAAAGATAAAAGATGATACTTTGCTTATATCGGTTATGCTTGTTAATAATGAGATAGGAACAATACAGCCATTAATGCAGGTTAGTGCGGTGGCATCAGAATACGGTATTCCTATTCATACAGATGCAGTTGCGGCATTTGGACATATTGATATTGATGTTCATAAGCTTGGAGTATCTATGCTCAGCGTGAGTGCACATAAAATATGCGGACCTAAAGGTGTTGGATTTTTGTATACAGACAGAGAGCTTGAGCCGTTAATATATGGAGGCGGACAGGAGAAAAATATGCGTTCCGGTACAGAAAATGTTGCTGGAATAATCGGACTTGCAACAGCTGCGGATATTGCTGTTAATACACTGCATTACAGAATGGAAAAAGAGTGGAATATACAAAGATATATGGCAGAGCGGATAGTTAATGAAATCCCGTATACAAGCATTAATGGCAATATGACAGGCAGGGTATCAGGAAATATTAATATCTGTTTTAAAGGTATAAGTGCAGGTGAACTTGTGCTTCTTTTGGATAAACAGGGCATATGCGTATCCTCTGGTTCGGCGTGTCACGGCAATCACGGCGGACCTTCGCACGTATTAAAGGCTATAGGAAAGACTGATGAAGAAAGCCTTGCTTCAATAAGACTCACATTTAATTATACATTAAATCAAAATCAGGCTGATTACTGCATTGATTGTATTAAGAAAAATGTTGCAGCATTACGGAAAATTAAAAATGATTAAAATAAATCTTGAAACTATAAAAAATAATGCACTATACAAAAAGCGAAAAATATATCAAAAGATTAATATAATATCAGCCCACAAGTATGAAAGCAAAATCCATACTGAGGGGCTGATATATGCTGTAAATTAATGCTGCAGATGCAGTGGCAGATACTTGGTCTTTTCAGATATTAATAAACATATATGGAGCAATCAGTTTACAGAAAAGCTGGTGATGATAACCCTTATGTGCTTATATAGATACGAATTCAGGCTTTCTTTCCTTGAATATGGTATAATAGTTAAATCCTGTATTTTTAAGCATATCAGTGATTATTTCATAGGAATATGCAATATGGCAGGCTTTATGGGCATCAGAACCTGTTGTTATAATCTCGCCGCCAAGTGAGCGGTACATTTTTACTATATCAAGGCAGGGATTAGGATTTTTAAGTCCGTATTTAAGTCCTGCGGTATTGATTTCAATGCCTTTGCCCTTGTCAATAAGAAGTCTTAGGATTGTATCGAAATAATCATAATAATCTTTCCAGTTATAATCATTATCCTGATCAGGAGCATATCTTACAATATAATCAAGATGTCCGTATACATCAAAGTTATCGCAAGTTTTAATGCAGTCGGTTATTGCTTCATAATATCTGCTTATTGCATCTTTTACGGACACATTATCCCAGAATTCAGGATAATAAGGGTCGTTGCCATATACAAGATGTGATGAACCAATTATAAAATCAAGTATGCCAGTAGGGTCGTAGTTGTTGATTTTATCTTTAGCAGAAGAAAGAAGTCCCTGTTCGACACCAATTCCAATAAAAATATCATTTTTATAACGCTCTTTTAATTCAAGCAGTTCGTCTGTATATTTGTCATAATCAAGGGCAAATACAACATTTCCGTCCTCTAAAGGGTAATCGTAGTCGTTGTGTTCTGTAAAACATATGCTTTTTAACTGCATATTGATGGCATTTTTGATTATATTCTCAGGAGTTTCGGTTGAATCAGACGAAAAATGCGAGTGAAGATGCCAGTCTGAAAGTTCAGGATAAGTTCTCATATATGTCTTCTCCATTTCATAAGTAAAATTAGATTGTTATTATGTGGGCTGCTAAACAGTCACGATGTATAAGTGAGCAGTAAAGATTATTCTGATACTCACATCATATTTATAATTATTATATTGTTGATTATAGCATTATTAGTTTGAAAATGGTACTAAAGCCCTTGAAAATATTTGAATTGATTGTTATTATGTAAACGTATTTTTACATTCTTTACACAAAATGCACAATTTCTTTACTTTTATTAAGTATAAGATAAATCTTTATTAACAGATAATTAGTATGTGCAGGACAGGAGAAAAAAGTGAATATTGAGTTAGTTGGCAATTTGTTTATGTTTGCAGGCGGCATCGGTATGTTCTTATATGGAATGAACATAATGGCAGATGGTATGCAAAAGTCAGCGGGAAGCAAGATGAAACAGCTCATAGGCTATCTTACAAGGAACAGATTATTAGCTGTTCTTGTTGGAGCATTTATAACAGCCATAATTCAGAGTAGTGGCGCGACAACAGTTATGGTTGTTGGATTTGTTAATGCTGGTCTTATGACACTTGTACAGGCTGTAGGAGTTATAATGGGTGCTAACATTGGTACAACCATAACAGCATGGATTGTATCTTTAGGACAGCTCGGAGATGCTGTCAAAGTGTTAAAGCCATCATTTTATGCACCTCTGCTTGTAGGAATCGGTGCAATTCTTGTATTGTTTAGTAAGAAGCCTAAAAAGAAAATGGCAGGAGAGATAGTTGTAGGTATCGGACTTTTATTCTTAGGACTTGATTTTATGTCAGAGTCGATATCTCCATATACAGATGCACCTATTTTTTCAAAAGCGTTTGAAGTAGTAGGAAGTAATCCATTATTGGGCATTGCAATTGGTATTGTAGTAACAGCAATTCTACAAAGCTCTTCTGCATCAGTAGGTATATTACAGACACTCGCAATTAATGGAGTGGTTACTACCAATGCGGCAGTATTTATTACGTTGGGGCAGAATATAGGTTCGTGTGTAACTGCAATTATATCAAGTGCTGGTACAACAAGGAATGCAAAGAGAGCAGCTTGTATGCATCTTTTATTTAATGTTGCGGGAGCAGTTATATTTGGAACAGGTGCTTTTATATTATTTATGTTTAAACCTGCGTTAGCTGTGCATAATATAACAAGTGTGGAAATATCTATATTCCATACGTTCTTTAACATAATATGTACAACTATAATGATGCCATTTGGAAGTCTGCTTGTTAAACTTTCAGGCATAATTATAAGAGAGAAGACTGAAGATGAAGAAAATGCTTCATTAGAGGCAAGCGACAGTTATGCGGCAGAGTTATCAAGACATTTTGACAGCAGAATATTAGAACAGCCATCAGTAGCGGTTGACAGGGCACTCAGCGAAGTTATCATAATGGGCAATCTGTCACTGGATAATATAAAATATTCGGTAAGTGCTGTTATGAACAATGATCAGGATATGATAGATAAAGTCATAGAGACGGAACACAAGGTTGACCTCTATGAAAAGTATCTTACAGAATATCTCATAAAGGTTAATAATCTTTCCATAACGGAAGAACAACATTTACTTATTAATGATTTATTCCATGCGATTATTGATATTGAGAGAGTGTCAGACCATGCAGAGAATATGTCTGATCTTGCCAAATACAAGATAGATAATGAAATAATATTCTCCCAGCATGGAATGGAAGAACTCAAGAAGTTATCTGAAAAGGTTATTGTCTGTTTCTCAGAGGCAATTAAAGCCAGGGAAAAGTTCAGCAGGGTTGCAGCAGATAATGTATGCCGTATAGAAGACGAGGTTGATGATTTAGAAGAAGAATTAAGAAATAAACATATCGAGAGATTATCTTCTGGATTATGTAAGCCATCTAATGGTGTTGTATTCCTTGATATTTTGTCTAATCTTGAGAGAATGTCAGATCACGCTAATAATCTTGCGGACTGTGTGTTAGCAGAGATAAAAGAGAAAAAATAAGCTGATTAGTGAGTTTCAGAACAGACTAGATATAATAAGATTAATGGAATATGGTAAAAAGTTTAATTTGAATGGCGAAATATACAATAATTTGTAAAAAATAGGAATTAACACTTGATATTTTAAATTGTTTTATGTAGAATACAATGTAGTTGATTTTTTATTAACAATCTTTATATTAGGAGGATTTATTTTTATGTCAGTAAAAGTTGCGATTAATGGTTTTGGACGTATCGGTAGACTTGCATTCAGACAGATGTTCGGTGCAGAAGGATACGAAGTAGTTGCTATCAACGATTTAACAAGCCCTAAGATGTTAGCTCATCTTTTAAAGTATGATTCATCACAGGGAAGATATGTTGATTTCGGTGAGGAAGATCAGGTAACAGCTGATGATGAAGCTGGTACAATTACAGTAAAGGGTAAGACAATTAAGATCTACAAAGAGCCAGATGCTAACAACTGCCCATGGGGAGATCTTGATGTTGACGTAGTTCTTGAGTGCTCAGGTTTCTATACATCAAAGGCTAAGGCTCAGGCTCATATCAATGCAGGTGCTAAGAAGGTTGTTATCTCAGCTCCAGCTGGTAACGATTTAAAGACAATCGTTTACAATGTTAACCACGAAACACTTACAGCAGATGATCAGATTATCTCAGCTGCTTCTTGTACAACTAACTGCTTAGCTCCTATGGCTAAGGCTCTTAATGACTGTGCAACAATTGAATCAGGTATTATGTGCACAATTCACGCTTACACAGGTGACCAGATGATACTTGATGGACCTCAGAGAAAGGGTGATTTAAGAAGATCAAGAGCTGGTGCTTGCAACATCGTTCCTAACTCAACAGGTGCTGCTAAGGCTATCGGTCTTGTTATCCCAGAACTTAATGGAAAGCTTATTGGAGCTGCTCAGAGAGTTCCTACACCTACAGGTTCTACAACAATCCTTAACGCTGTTGTAGCTAAGAAGGTTACTGTTGATGAAGTTAATGCTGCTATGAAGGCTGCTGCTACAGAAAGCTTTGGTTACAATGAAGAACTTATCGTATCTAGCGATATCGTTGGAATGAGATTTGGTTCATTATTCGATGCTACACAGACAATGGTTAACGAACTTCCAAACGGTGGATGCCAGGTTCAGGTAGTTTCTTGGTATGATAACGAGAACTCATACACAAGCCAGATGGTTAGAACAATTAAGTACTTCGCTGAATTAAGCAAGTAATTATAATATACATTGACCATTAAGGGTTAATTTATTTAACTTGTAATAATACCGGAGATGAGAATTCATTCTCCGGTATTTTGATAAGTATGTTAAGACTGTCCTGCTGTATGGCGGGACAGAACAGGCATACCTGGGTTGTTTACAGGTCACTGTCAATAAGCTAGTAATGATAATTTGGAGGATATAGATATGCTTAATAAGAAGTCAGTTGATGATATCAACGTTAATGGCAAAAGAGTTTTATGCAGATGTGATTTTAATGTACCATTAGATGGTGATAAGATTACAGATGAAACACGTCTTGTTGCTGCACTTCCAACAATAAAGAAGTTAATAGCTGATGGAGGAAAGGTTATTCTTTGCTCACATCTTGGTAAGCCAAAGGGAGCTGATAAGGCATTTTCATTAGCACCAGTTGCTAAAAGACTTTCAGAGCTTCTTGGACAGGAAGTTAAGTTCGCTGCTGATGATACAGTAGTTGGTGACAATGCAAGAGCTGCTGTTGAAGCTATGAATAATGGAGATGTTATTCTTCTTGAGAATACACGTTTCAGAGCAGAAGAGACAAAGAATGGTGATGAATTCTCTAAGGATTTAGCTTCAATCGCTGATGTATTTGTTAATGATGCTTTCGGTACAGCACACAGAGCACACTGCTCTAACGTAGGTGTAACAAAGTATGTTGATACAGCAGTAGTTGGTTACCTTATGCAGAAAGAAATAGATTTCCTTGGAAATGCTGTTAATAATCCAGTAAGGCCTTTCGTAGCTATTCTTGGTGGTTCAAAGGTGTCTTCAAAGATTTCTGTTATTAACAACCTTCTTGATAAGGTTGATACACTTATTATCGGTGGCGGTATGTCATACACATTCCAGAAGGCTCATGGTGGTCACGTTGGACAGTCATTAGTTGAAGAAGATTATCTTGACTATGCTAAGGAAATGATGGCTAAGGCTGAAGCTAAGGGTGTTAAGATGCTTATTCCTGTTGATACAGTAGTAACAAAGGAATTCAAGAACGATACTCCTTTCCATGTAGTTGAAGCTGGATGCCAGGAAGATGATGATATGGGTATGGATATCGGACCTAAGACTTGTGAGCTTTACAAGGATGCTCTTAAGGATGCCAAGACAGTAGTATGGAATGGACCTATGGGTGTATTTGAATTCCCTAACTTTGCAAAGGGAACTATTGCTGTTGCAGAAGAATTAGCTCAGCTTACAGATGCTACTACAATTATCGGTGGTGGTGATTCAGCAGCCGCAGTTAATAACCTTGGTTTCGGTGATAAGATGACACATATTTCAACAGGTGGCGGTGCTTCACTTGAATTCCTTGAAGGTAAGGAACTCCCAGGTGTAGTAGCAGCTAATGACAAATAGAGTGTTTACTGACATAAACATATAGCTTTGATTGGTTAATTGACAGTTAATTCAGTCGGGCAATACACAAAAGGAGCTGTATATTGATATATACGGCTCCTTTTGTTTGAAAATAATCATAAAACTAAGCTTGTCTTAATACAATATGTTGTATATATAAAATACTTAGGTACATACATTGTATTTATTTTAAATATTTGCATTATTAGTGGCTTTTTATAAATTTGTATGATATAATTTTTTTATTAAAATAACTGAGCTGGTAATAATGATAAATAAGCTGATCAGTTATATTGTATGGAGGCGTGATTGTAGTATGAGGAAGAAGATAGTTGCGGGAAACTGGAAAATGAATATGACACCAAAGGAAGCAGTATCGCTTGTATGTGAGCTTCGTGATAAGTTCTCTAATCGTGATGTTGATGTAGTGTTTTGTGTTCCATCAATAGACATTATACCAGTTGTAGACGCAGTCAAAGGAACAGATATTAAGGTTGGTGCCGAGAATATGCACTATGAAGAAAAAGGTGCATATACGGGTGAGATTTCACCAGGAATGTTAAAAGAGGCTGGTGTTGATTATGTTATAGTTGGACATTCAGAAAGAAGACAATATTTTGGTGAAGATGATGAGTGCATCAACCGCAAAGTAAGAAAAGCAATTGAATATGGATTGACACCTATTATATGCTGTGGTGAGACTATCCAGCAGAGAGAAGAAGGCATAACATTGGATTTCATTAATAAGCAGATTGACGCAGCATTTTTACAGGTGTCAGCTAAAGATGCTATGAAGTGTGTTATTGCATATGAACCTATATGGGCTATTGGAACAGGCAGGGTTGCTACATCAGCTCAGGCTCAGGAAGTATGTGAGGCTATAAGATTAGATATAAGGAAGTTATATGGAGAAGAAGCAGCTTCTTCAATAAGAATTCTTTATGGAGGTTCTGTTAATGCTGGTAATGCTGCAGAATTATTCAGGCAGCCTGATATAGATGGCGGTCTTGTAGGCGGTGCAAGTCTTAAGCCGGATTTTTGTGAAATTGTTAATTACAATATATAATAAGATACATAGTAAGCCATATACGGAAGTAATTCCAGGTATGGCTTATTGCTTTTTAATATAATTATAATTATTCTAAATTGCAAATTAGTAATAAGTATGCTATCATACAACAGGAATAATTAGAGAGAATATTAAAGATATTGCTATCTTAGAAAAGAGGAAAATAATATGAGTAAGAAACCAGTTGTATTAATGGTACTTGATGGTTATGGTTTAAGTGATAGAACAGAGGGTAATGCAATAGCTATGGCTAATACTCCTGTTATGGATAAGTTAATGAAAGAATATCCATTTGTTAAGGGTAACGCATCTGGACTTTATGTAGGTCTTCCAGATGGTCAGATGGGTAATTCAGAAGTTGGACATATGAATATTGGTGCTGGCAGGATTATATATCAGGATCTTACAAGAATAACAAAGGCTATAGAAGACGGAGAGTTCTATAAGAATGAAGAACTTCTTGCTGCTATGGAGAATTGCAAGAAGAATAATTCCGATTTACATCTTTTCGGACTTTTATCAGATGGTGGTGTTCATAGCCACATTTCACATATATATGGTTTACTTGAGATGGCTAAGAAGAATGGAGTTTCTAATGTATATGTACACGCTTTCCTTGATGGACGTGATACACCTCCAGCTTCAGCTAAAGATTTTGTAGCCAGGCTTGAAGACAAGATGGCAGAGATTGGTGTTGGTAAAGTAGCTTCTTTAGCGGGAAGATACTATGCTATGGATAGAGATAATAACTGGGACAGAGTAAAGGAAGCATATCTTTCACTTACAACAGGTGAAGGAAAGTCAGCAGATAATGCAGTTAAGGCACTTGAAGAGTCTTATGCGGCAGATGTTACAGATGAATTCGTTGTTCCTACAGTAATAACAGAGAATGGCAAGCCACTTTCAGTTGTTAAGCCTGACGATTCAGTAATATTCTTTAACTTCCGTCCAGATAGAGCAAGAGAGATGACAAGAGCTTTCTGTGATGATAAGTTTACAGGTTTTGAAAGAGAATATATTCCAACTACATTTGTATGCTTCAAGGATTATGATGAATCAATCCCTAACAAGTTAGTTGCATTCAAGAAAGAAGAAATCAAGAATACATTTGGCGAATTCCTTGCTAATAATGGCAAGAAGCAGCTTCGTCTTGCTGAGACAGAGAAGTATGCACATGTAACATTTTTCTTTAATGGTGGTGTTGAAGATCCTAATGTAGATGAGTTCAGACTTCTTGTTAACTCACCTAAGGATGTCCCAACATATGACCTTAAGCCAGAGATGAGTGCTCCAGAGGTTGGTATGGATTTAGTTGAGGCAATTAAGTCAGATAAGTATGATGTTATCGTAATCAACTTCGCGAACCCTGATATGGTTGGTCACACAGGTGTTATTCCGGCAGCAGTTAAGGCTGTAGAAAAGGTAGATGAGCTTGTTGGCAAGGCTGTACAGGCTGTTAAGGATGTTGACGGAGTATTATTCATATGTGCTGACCATGGTAACGCAGAGAAGATGATAGATTATGAAACAGGTGCACCACATACAGCACATACAACTAATCCAGTTCCATTTATTCTTGTCAATTATGATGAAGCATATACACTTAGAGAAGGTGGAAGACTTTGTGATATAGCTCCAACTCTTATTGAGATTATGGGAATGGAGAAGCCGGCAGAGATGACAGGAGAATCACTTCTTATTAAGAAATAATTCATAGATAGGATTATATAGTGCACAGATGGACAATTAGTTATAGATATTAGTTGCACATTTAATATTTATTTGTTATAATCAATTCATTGTGATTATTGCAATAGGAGGTTTGATATATGTTTGGTATGTCATGGGCTGATACATTAAGAATAGTCTTAATGGGTATATTTATATTAGTATGTATATTTTTAACAATAGTAGTTCTTATGCAGGAAAGTAAACAGAATGGTTTATCAGGTGCTATTAGTGGTGCTGCTGATACTTACTGGGGTAAGAATAAAGGTCGTTCAATGGAAGGTAAGCTTGTAACTATTACTAAAGTTCTTGCTGTATTATTCGTTGTAATAGCTATTATTTTAAATATTAATTTCTAATTGATAACATTAACGCTCTTAAGATATAGTATCTTAAGGGCGTTTTTGTGTAATAAATATTAAATATATATTATATTGCAGATTGATATTGAATTATAGTAATGGAATGGAGGAAACTATGAAAAGTAGTGTTTTCAAGGAAAGAAGGAAAAACCTTGCTGATCTGATACTCAATAATGAATTATATGTTCCTATGAAGACAAAGGAGATAGCAATTCTTCTTGGTATTCCTAAAGAATTAAGACACGAACTTCAGGAGGTTCTTGATTCTTTAGTTGCAGACGGAACTATAGGTGTAAGCAAGAAGGGGAAATATATGAAGCCTGATAATGTTGCACTTGTAGGAACATTTGAGAGTACAAGCAGGGGATTTGGTTTTGTTGTTGTAGATGGGCAGGATGATGATATATTTGTCAAAGCAAGTGATACTAAGGATGCTTTTTATCACGACAAAGTTAAAGTTGTAATTACAGCACAGAAGAATGGTGATAGAAGACGTGAAGGTAAGATAATAGAGATATTAGACCACGAAGTTAAGACTTTGGTTGGAACATATCAGAAGAATAAGAATTTTGGATTTGTTGTGCCTGATAACCAGAAGATTGGCTGTGATATATTCGTATCTAAGGAACACGAAATAGGAGCGGTTACAGGCAGTAAAGTAGTAGTTAAGATAAGCAGCTACGGCAGTGCAAGAAAGAATCCTGAGGGTAAGATAATTGAAGTAATCGGACATATGGATGATCCGGGAACAGACATTTTATCAATAGTAAAAGCCTATGACCTGCCAGAAGAATTTCCAGATAGTGTTAAGAAGGAATTAAAGGGCATACCAGATGAGGTTGATGGCAATGATATAGCAGGCAGGACGGATCTGCGAGATGTTGTTATGGTGACAATAGACGGCGAGGATTCTAAGGATTTAGATGATGCAGTATCATTAACTAAAGAAAATGATATATATCATCTTGGCGTGCATATTGCTGATGTAAGTCATTATGTTAAAGAGGGCAGTCCACTTGATAAGGAAGCTCTTAAGAGAGGAACAAGCGTGTATCTGGTTGACAGGGTTATTCCTATGATACCGCACCAGCTTTCCAATGGAATATGTTCGCTGAATGAAGGCTGTGACAGACTGGCATTAAGCTGTCTTATGGATATAGATATGAAAGGTAACATAATAGGCCATAAGATATGCGAGTCAGTTATCAATGTAAATAGAAGAATGACTTATACATCTGTTAAAAAGATACTTGAAGATAATGATAAAGAAGAATGTGCAAAGTACAGAGAGCTTGTAGATATGTTTAAGCTTATGCAGGAATGTGCAGATATATTAAGAAAGAAAAGATTTAAGAGGGGTTCAATAGATTTTGACTTTCCTGAATCTAAGATTATTCTTGATAAAGATGGACGGCCTGTAGATATTAAGCCATATGACAGAAATGTAGCAACTAAGCTTATAGAAGATTTTATGCTTGCTGCTAATGAGACAGTAGCAGAAGATTATTTCTGGCAGGAAGTACCATTTATTTATAGAACACACGAAAATCCTGACCCGGAAAAGATATTAAAATTATCTACATTTATTAATAATTTTGGATATTCAATGCATATAACTGATGAAATTCATCCTAAAGAATTACAGAAGCTTCTTGAAAAAATAGCGGGAAGTGACGAGGAAAATCTTATAAGCAGACTTACATTAAGGTCTATGAAGAAGGCTAAGTATACAGCGGAATGTATTGGACATTTCGGACTTGCGGCAAAATATTACTGCCATTTTACTTCGCCAATAAGAAGATATCCGGATTTGCAAATTCATAGAATAATTAAAGAATGTCTTCATGGAGGAATGAGTGAGAAGCGAAAGCTTCATTATGATAAAATCCTTCCAGATGTTGCAGAACAGGCGAGTGCAACTGAACGCCGTGCAGATGAGGCAGAAAGAGATACTGATAAGCTGAAAATGGTTCAGTATATGAGTGCACATATCGGAGAGTATTTTGATGGTGTAATATCAGGAGTAACGAATTGGGGCATATATGTTGAACTTCCTAATACAATAGAAGGAATGGTTTCTGTCAATAATATGCGTGGTTACTATGTATTTGATGAAAATCATTACGAGATGTTTAATGAAACAACTCATCAGACATATAAGCTTGGACAGAAAGTCAGGGTTGTTGTTGTTGATACTAATGCAATATCAAGAACGATAGATTTTATGTTTGCACAGGATTATGAAGAATAGTAAGCAATTAAGTAATTAGATAATGGAGGATATGTATGGGCAAAGACAGTGCAAGCGGCAACAGATTAATTGCCAACAACAAGAAAGCGTATTTTGATTACTTTATAGAAGATAAGCTTGAAGCAGGGCTTGAACTTTGTGGAACTGAGGTTAAGTCAATAAGACAGGGAAAATGTTCTATCAAAGAGTCATATATACAGATAATTAATGGGGAAGTATTTGCCATTAATATGAATATCACACCTTATGAAAAAGGTAATATTTTCAATAAAGACCCATTAAGACCTAAGAAGCTGCTTCTTCATAAAAGTGAGATTAATAAGCTTGCAGGACAGCTTTCTACCAAGGGCTATACACTTGTGCCATTGCAGGTTTATCTGAAATATGGCAAGGTTAAAATGCAGATAGGTCTTGCAAAAGGTAAGAAGAATTACGATAAGAGAGATTCAATAGCGAAGAAAGACCAGCAGCGGGAGGCAGCTAAGGACTTTAAGATTAGAAATCTGGGGTAGGTTTTGAATGGTTAGATTGCAATGATGAGGGTGTTCGGCTGGTAAAGGCAAAACTTTTAAGGTGAGCACTTTTGTGCTCATCTTATCATAATTTATAAAA